>ENA-OQIH01000002-OQIH01000002.1-human-gut-metagenome-genome-assembly--contig:-NODE-2-length-259650-cov-8.759127_pt1 | contig 259650 bp, 203 predicted proteins | sample MGYA00242575_ERZ504740 | MGnify/ENA primary metagenome ERZ504740 (study PRJEB26092, sample SAMD00036192) | human gut metagenome | host: Homo sapiens | study: EMG produced TPA metagenomics assembly of...
GAATCCGGCGCATCCGCGTTGGCGCGATTGGCGAAAATACGTTGGTGAAAATGGTGAAAAATATATTGACGCTAACACCACGCCGGGCTCGTGGCCGCCGTCTCGCGCCTGTTCCAGGGCTGCGCCTGGCAGCGCTGCGTGACGCACCTGCAGCGCAACCTCCAGAGCGCCTGCTCGGGCAGGCCCGAGGACTCCAAGGCGGCCGTCAGGGACCTCGTGCACGCCGCGGTCTACCAGGACGACCCCGACCTCGCGCGCTGCGTGTGGGCCGAGGCGGCGCCCTGGGTGGCGTCGGTGTCCGCCAGGGCCGGCGAGGTCTTCGAGCAGGCCGAGGACTCCGCGCTGGCGTTCACGGCCTTCCCCAGGGCGCACTGGGCCAAGCTCCGCACCAACAACGTCCAGGAGCGCGCCAACCGCGAGATCAAGCGCCGCTACAGGGTCGTGCAGTCCTTCCCCTCGAGGGAGTCGATGCTGCGCCTGACGTGCGCGAGCCTCATGGAGACCGAGGGACAGTGGTCCCAGCAGCGCGTGTTCTCCGAGGCCTCGGCCGCCGAGGGCTTCGCCGAGCCCGCGGACAGGCCGGCCCCGACAGAGGGGAGGCGCCGCGCGCTCGGGCGGCGCGCCAGGGAGATAGTGGACGAGATAGTCGAGAGGCGCGGTCTCAAGAAGGAGTAACATCGGGACTTGCAGCGACGGACCTCGGGACGCTCTTACACCACGTCTGCGCGCGCCACCGAATCCGCAACTAAAGTTCATCAAAAAGGGGCAGCCGGCAGAAACCTCCCCAGCCAAAGCTGCTCCCTCAATACGACAGCTCAAAAACCCACCGTTCGCAGAAGATAAGCCGCGCCCCAATACCGTTGCCCGAAGTTTCGGGCGTATGCGGCGTCCGCTATGCCATCATGCGCGTATGGGAATCATTCTGTCACATACCACGGCACGCGCTGTATACCAAACAGCCAACTCGCTCGCAAGCTACGCGACCGGTCCCATACCTATGGAAAAGATCAGGGTGTCTGCGCCGACCACGTCCGACCTGGAAGCGGCACGAGCATGGCTCAACAGAAAGAATGTCGATTCTGAACGTATCCATGTGCTGACGTTTTCCAATAATGCCAAAAGGCACCGCAAGGGCTGCATCTGCCACTGCACGCGCTATACGTTTGATGCAGAAAGCTACCTAGAACTCGAGCCGAACGTCTACATCGTCGATATCAAGCTGTGCGCGTTAGAAGCAACAGCCGACCTCAACCTTTCGGAGCTCGTTGAGTATTACTTTGAAATCTGCGGCTCCTACGCGCTTGGAACGTCCGACGAAACTCAATATCGCGAGCGCCCAGCCCTAACCAGCGTTGAAGAGCTCAGAGCCTTCTTTTCAGAGGCACCGGGGTATCGTGGATCTAATAAAGCACTTAAGGCACTTTCTTATGTACACGAAGGCTGTCGCTCCCCACTCGAAACGGCGTTTGTCATGATGCTGACAATGCCCAAGTCAATGGGTGGCTTAGCCATACGCGCTATCAAAACGGATTATCCGATCCCAGTCCCCAAAAGATACGCCGCCCTAACGCGACGGACGGTTTTCTACCTCGACGCGCTGCTCGAAAATTCGATGACCGATATCGAATACAACGGCTTTTACCACGACGAACCCGAGCAGCAATCAATTGACGAGGAGCGCCGAAACACGCTGCGAAACATGGGATATGCCGTTATCACAGTTAATCGTCATTCGTTTTTCAAGCAGTCCGCTTTTAAACGGGTCATGGAAGCGATTCGCATTCGCGAGAAGATATGGCCCGGTCGACTCCCGGATAACTTCGCCATCCTGCAAGAAACTCTTCGTCAATTTGTCTTGCGGCGCTACTTCGAATACGGTCGCCGCGTCCTGGAGACACTCAAAGAAGAAGAGGCCGCCAAGCGCGAAATTGCAAGCCAATATCCGCAAGCTGATGACCCGAGCATCAACGATGTGCCCGAACCCGACGACATGCAACACGTCGGGGCCCTTGCTGAGGAAATCAATGGGGCTTGGGAATGCGACATGTTCGCAAAAATCGATGAAAACCGCACGGAAGACGACACGATTATTGATCTAATTGAGAATTCGCTCTTCTAAAGGCGATCTCTGCGGATGTCCACCTACATTTTTCGACTTATTCGGCCACCGATGTGCCAGATTGGCTGCAGCAATGCTCAATATAACTTTAGATAAAACTGATTCTGCAGGAACTCCCGTAGAGGAAGAACTGATTCTCGCGGTATTTAACACGATAAAGTACAAATATGAACAGTTCTAATGCTTCTCAAGGTGGCTTTCTTAGCATGCCGGCCGAACATCTCGAAATATGTTGGCGAGCATTGCGTCGATGTCTCCCAACCCGCAGAAAATCGCCGAGGCGGCAAGCAGTCATCGAAGTTAACGTAAATTGTATTGACATATGAACATGCGCTCATATAATCGGAAGTAATTTATATGAGCGCATGTTCATATGAAAGGATATTGCAATGAGCAGCCACGCTGATGAAACAAAGACTGGCATCGAGGCCACCGAGCCGATCGTCCCCACCACCTGCTCGCCCGAGGACCTTCCCGACGAGGAGCTGTTGTACGACCTGGCCGACCTGTTCAAGGTCTTCAGCGACACCACACGCATCAAGATTCTCTATGCCCTCATGGGTCGCGAGCTCTGCGTGGCTGACATCGCCGAAGCGACCGCGACCTCGCAGTCTGCGGTGTCGCACCAGCTGCGCACGCTTAAGCAGTCGCACCTGGTCAAGTTCCGCCGCGACGGCCGCAACATTCTCTACTCGCTCGCCGACGATCACGTCTACACCATGCTTAACCAGGGCATGAGTCATATCTGCGAATAGCAATCAACCACGGTATCAGCGCGGCCTGCACCCAAGCCGCAAATACAGAGAAAGGAACCCACCATGAAAAAGCAGTTTAAGCTCGACGAGATCGACTGCGCCAACTGCGCGCGCGAGCTTCAGGACGAGCTGGCCAAGCTCGAGGGCGTCAAATCCGTGTCCGTCAACTTTATGACCCAGAAGCTGACGCTCGAGGCTGATGACGCCGAGTTCGACGAGGTGCTCAACCGCGTTGTAGAGTTTACGGCCGACGCCGAGCCGGACTGCGAGATCATTCTCTAGCCCAGGTTACGCCAACCTGCAAGGCCGCGCTTGCCGCGGCCTTTGCTCGCAAAATTATATGAGCGAGTGTTCATACATTCAAATGGGAGGTTTGAATCATGGCAGCCGCCGATCCCAAAAAGAAAAAGAAGAAGCGCAAGAAAAAAGAGTCACTCGAGCATAAGCGCAACCGCATCCTGGTAGCGCTGGGCATTTTTGCCGTGGTGTACGCCCTCGATGAGCTCGGCACCCTCACCGCCGCATTCGGCACCCCGGGCGACATCTACGCCAGCTTCGCGCTGTTCCTCGTGCCGTTTTTGATTGCCGGCTACGACGTGCTGCAAAAGGCATTCAATAACATTCGCCGCGGCAAGGCCTTCGATGAGAGCTTCCTTATGGCAGTCGCGACCATCGGCGCGTTTGCCATGGTACTCTTCCCCGATACCGACCCGCACATGGCCGAAGGCGCCGCCGTCATGCTGTTCTACCAGGTTGGCGAGCTGTTCCAGGCATATGCCGTGGGCAAGAGTCGCAAGTCGATCAGTGCCATGATGGACATCGCGCCCGACTACGCTAACGTCGAGCAGCCCGACGGCACACTCGAACAGGTCTTTCCCGATGACATCGCCGTCGGCACCGTCATCGTCGTCAAGCCTGGCGAGCGCGTGCCTATCGATGGCATCATCGTCGAGGGCGAAACCCAGCTCGACACCGCCGCACTCACGGGCGAGCCAGTCCCCCGACCCGCCAAATCCGGCGACGATATCATCAGCGGCTGCATCAACATGACGGGGCTCATCCGCGTGCGCACCACCAAACCCTTTGGCGAGTCCACCGTCGCGCGCGTCCTGGAGCTCGTGGAGAATGCCAGCGAAAAGAAGGCACGCACCGAGAACTTCATCACGCGCTTCGCCCGCGTCTACACGCCCGCCGTCACCGGCGCGGCCGCGGTACTCGCGCTCGGCGGCGGTTTGGTCACCGGCGCCTGGTCCGACTGGATCCTGCGCGGCCTGACCTTCCTGGTCGTCAGCTGCCCGTGTGCGCTCGTGATCAGCGTGCCGCTCAGTTTCTTTGGCGGCATCGGCGGCGCGTCCAAGCTGGGCGTTCTCATCAAGGGTTCCAACTACCTCGAGACGCTCGCCGATGTGGACACCGTCGTCTTTGACAAGACGGGCACCCTCACCAACGGCACGTTCTCGGTCGTCGCGGTGCACCCCGAGGCAGGCTATACCGAGCAGTCGCTACTCGAGGTCGCAGCCCTCGCCGAGTCGTTCTCCGACCATCCCATCGCGCAGTCGGTGCGCACCGCCTTCCAGGGCGAGCTCGATCCCAAGCGCGTAAGCGACTCCGCCAACGACGCGGGCCATGGCGTGACGGCGACTATCGACAGCAAACATGTCGTCGTCGGCAACGCCAAGATGCTTGCTGCGGCCGGTATCGACGCTCCCAATTGCGAGGTCGTCGGTACGATCCTCCACGTGCTCGTCGACGGCACCTATGCCGGCCACATCGTAATTGCCGACACCATCAAGGTCGATGCGGAGCAAACGATTCGCGACCTGCACGCCGCCGGCGTCAAGCGCACCGTCATGCTCACGGGCGACCGCGAGGAGGTTGCGGCGTCTGTGGCCAAGCAGCTCGGCCTCGACGAGTTCCACGCGCAGCTGCTGCCGGGCGACAAGGTCGAGCGTGTTGAAGCGCTGCTCGCGGCCGAAAGTGGCAAGGGCAAGCTCGCCTTTGTCGGCGACGGCATCAACGATGCGCCCGTGCTCACCCGCGCAGACGTTGGTATTGCCATGGGCGCTATGGGTTCCGACGCCGCGATTGAGGCCGCCGACGTCGTGCTCATGGATGACAAGCCGTCCAACATCGCCCATGCCATCCGTGTGGCGCGCAAGACCATGTCAATTGTTTGGCAGAACATCATCTTTGCGCTGGGCATTAAGCTGCTGATCCTTGTGCTGGCAGCGCTGGGCATCGCCAATATGTGGCTTGCCGTCTTTGGCGACGTGGGCGTGGCGATCATCGCCATCCTGAACGCCATGCGCGCGATGGGTGTCAAGAACCTGTAGCGCTCGTGGTCCCTCCGGCCGGGGCCGGGCTTGGTTTTGAAAACGTCCTCGCGCATGAGGCCCGCCTTTCCGTTGCTCCTGCGGAGCAACGGAAAGGCGGGCCTCGCGCTGCGGAGTGTTTTCAAAACCAAGCCCGGCCCCGGCCTGCATTGACACAGCTGGCGGTTCTTGGGCATCGCTTGCTGGCGGGGTTCCTTGTCTGAGTTGGACTTAGTTGGCGGGGCTACTGGTCCCGGTCGCTGTCCCGCCTCAGCATCGACCTCAGCTTCTCGAAGCTCTCCTCGCTCAGGCAGTGCTCCATGTGGCAGCCCTCTTGCGACGCGACCTCGGGCGTTACGCCTGCGTCCTCTAGCAGACCTACAAAAAAGCAGTGGCGCTCCCACATTTGACGGGCAACCTCAAGACCGCGTTCCGTCAGATGCACGTCGCGTTTGCCCATCTCCACGTAGCCGGTGCTCTCCAAGGTCGCCATGGCTTTAGAGACGCTTGCTTTGGTTACGCCCAAGTATTCGGCAACGTCGATCGAGCGCACGGTGCCCTGACGTTCCGACAGAACGTAGATCGATTCGAGATAGTCTTCTCCGGATTCACGTAGGGCCATGGGCCGCCTTTCGCGATGGCTTCTAGTTAGCCTTTGGATACTTTTACTTGATTTACTTTACCGCAAAAGTTGCCCATGTCTTACTACGTTGTTTAGAAAGTTAACCGTGTTTCACAAAACGCACTGGACGAAAACAAAACGGGGACACGCCCCGCAAGGAGTGTCCCCAACTGCCGGCAGAAAAGGAACGTCCCCAGATGCCGAATCCGCGGCTACAGCAGGCCAAAGTGTTTGGCGGCGTTGTAGATGCCGTCGTCGTCCACGGCGGTCGTTACGTAGGTCGCTGCGGCCTTCACGGTCTCCTGCGCGTTGCCCATGGCAACACTGGTGCCCACGGCTCCAAACATCGATAGGTCGTTCTCGCCGTCGCCAAAGGCGATCGCCTCGTCGGGCGCGATACCCAGGCGCCTGAGCGTCGCCGCCACACCCAGGTCCTTGCCGCCGTTGGCCGGAATAATGTCGCAGAACAGGTCGCACCAGCGCGTCGTGAGCGAATGCGACACCGCATCGGTCACGATATGCTCGTCGACCGGATCAACAAAGGCGCAAAACTGGTAGACCGGCGCGTCGAAGGCGTGCTCAAACGGTTCCTCGTGATAGATGATTCCCGCGTTGCTGCCGGCCGTCACCACGCGCTCGGACAGGCGGTTCACAAACGAGTTCTCACCCTGCATGCACAGCGAGTCGTAGCGCCCCTGCGCCACCTGGTCAACGATTACCGCGACGTCGTCCGGATCGATCGGGCAGCTGCGGTAGGTGCCCTTGGCATCAAAGCAGTGCTGGCCCGAGAGCGTAATGTACGCATCCCAGCCCAGGTCGAGCAGCCAATCGGGCATCTGATAGGTCGGGCGGCCCGTGGCGATCACGCACGCGATCCCCTGCTCGCGAAAGCTGTCGAGCACCTGCTGCGCCGACGCCGGAATCCGATGGGTCTTAAAGCTCAGCAACGTGCCGTCGATATCGAAAAACGCGGCCTTGATCATCCTCGCCTACTCCTCGCCCTCGAGCCTCTCGCTCGCCTCGAGCCACGCCATCTCCAACTCGTCCATGGCGGCGTGTGCCTCGTCGATCTTTGCCTGCTGCTCGCCCAGCGCCGTGTAGTTGGTGGGGTCGACCTGAGCCATCGCGGCCTCGGCCTCCTCCACGCGGGCGCGCTGCGTCTCCATTTTGCGCTCGAGCGAGCTCACCTCGCGGCGAAGCTTCTGGCGTTCGGCGTTGGAAAGGCCATTGGGCTGGCCGCTCGACTTGGGCTTTTCGGCCGCAGCCGCCGCGGCACCGGTGTCAAACGTGCCGGTCTTGGCGCTCGGTGCACCCACGGGCTCGCCCTCGGCGGTGGCGTTGCACAGGCGCAGGTACTGGTCGACGCCGCCAGGCATATGCGTCAGATGGCCATCGAGCAGCGCCCACTGCTGGTCAGTCACGCGCTCCATCAAAAAGCGGTCGTGCGTCACCAGAATCAGCGTGCCGGGCCAGCCGTCGAGCAGGTCCTCGACAATCGCCAGCATATCGGTATCCAGGTCGTTGCCGGGCTCGTCCAAGATGAGCACGTTGGGTTCGTCTAGGATCGTCAGCAACAGCGACAGGCGGCGGCGCTGGCCGCCCGAAAGATCGCCGATGCGGCTCCAGAGCTGCTGCGTCGAAAAGCCCAGACGCTCGCAAAGCTTCTCGGGCGAAGTCTCCTTGCCGTCTATGACGTAGTACTTCTTATAGTTGCTGAGCACCTCGCGAATCGTGTCGCCCATGTAGGGCTCGAGTTCCTCGAGCTGCTGCGACAGCACGCCAAAGCGCACCGTCTGGCCAATCTTCACGCGACCGCGCAGGGGCGCGATCTTGCCCTGAATCACGTCGAGCAACGTGGACTTGCCGGCGCCGTTCTCGCCCAAAAGACCATAGCGATCGCCCGCACCAATGAGCCAGGTCACATCGGTGAGCACCTGTTTGGACGTGCCATCGGCATCCGCATAGCCGGCGTCCACGTCGACCACATCGATAACCTGCTTGCCCAGGCGGCTCACGGCCAGGCGCTTGAGCTCTAGCTCGTCACGTACGGGCGGCACGTCGGCGATCAGCTCGCGAGCAGCCTCAACGCGAAACTTGGGCTTGGTGGAACGCGCCTGGGCGCCGCGGCTCAGCCACGCGAGCTCCTTGCGCGCCATGTTGCGACGGCGCTCCTCGGTAACGGCGGCCATGCGGTCGCGCTCCACGCGCTGCAGGATATATGCCGAGTAGCCGCCCTCGAAGGGATCTACCTGGCCGTCGTGGACCTCCCACATGCTGGTGCAGACCTCGTCCAAGAACCAGCGGTCGTGCGTGACCACGAGCATGGCGCCCTGGCCGCGCTGCCAGCGGGCCTTTAAGTGACGCGCAAGCCAGTTGATGGTGCGCATGTCCAGGTGGTTGGTGGGCTCGTCGAGCATGAGCACGTCGTAGTCGCCGATCAGCAGGCGCGCGAGGTCCACGCGACGGCGCTGGCCGCCCGAAAGCTCGCCCACTGTGCCTTCCCAGGGCACATCGCTGATGAGGCCGGCCAAAATCTGGCGCGTACGCGGACTCGATGCCCACTCATACTCGGGCGCGTCACCCACGACGGCATGATGCACGGTGTCGGTATCGACCAGGTTGTCCTTTTGGCCGAGCAGACCGATCGTCGTGCCGCGGCGGTGCGTCACGCGTCCGTCATCGGGCTCCAGCGTGCCGGCGAGCACGCTCAGCAGCGTCGACTTGCCGTCGCCGTTTTTACCGACAATACCAATGCGGTCGCCCTCGCCCACGCCGAGCGTCACGCTATCGAAAATATGCTTGGTGGGAAACTCCAGGCTGACGGAATCGCATCCCAAAAGAATCGCCATATGCCCTGCTCCTTCGTAGAAATTCAACGTTGTCCATGATAGCAGCGAAAAGGCAGTCCGCACACGACACAAAAAGGCGGGCCATCTCCCGCAAGAGATGACCCGCCTCTCCAATCAGTCCCGCGGCAACCATGGCCGCCGCGGGCCTCAAGCATGTCCCGGACTAGGAGAACATGCCGGTGAGGTAATCATTCAGCCGCTTATCCTTGGGCCGTTGGAAAATCTCGTCGGTCTCGTCGTACTCGACCATATCGCCCATGTAGAAAAACGCCGTGCGATTGGACACACGCGACGCCTGCTCCATGTTGTGCGTCACGATGACGATGGCGCGCTCGGCCACAATCGACGACATCAGGTCCTCGATCGCCAGCGTCGAAATGGGGTCGAGCGCCGAACAGGGCTCATCAAACAGAATCACGTCTGGGTTGAGCGCCAGCGTGCGCGCGATGCACAGACGCTGCTGCTGTCCGCCCGAAAGCGCGTAGGCGCTCTTGTCGAGCTTATCCTTGACCTCGTCCCACAGCGCCGCGCCGCGCAGGCTTTCCTCGACCATGCGATCGAGCTCGTCGCGGTCGGTGATGCCGTGGCGCTTGGGCGCAAACGTGATGTTGTCGCGAATGGACTTGCGGAAGGGGTTGGGCTGCTGGAACACCATGCCGATGGAACGACGCAGCTCGTAGGTATTCTCGGTCCTGGTGTTCACGTTGCGCCCGCGGTAGTTGATCTCGCCCTCCACGCGGCAGCCGCGAATCTCGCGATTCATCAGGTTGAGGCTGCGCAAAAAGGTCGACTTACCGCAGCCCGAAGGCCCAATGAGCGCCGTAATCTCGCCCTTATGAAAGTCGAGCGACGTATCGTGCAGCGCATGGTGGTCGCCATAGTACACGTTGACGTCCTTGGTGGAGAGCACGACCTCGTCGCTCACGGCCTTGCCGCTCACGCGCACGCGCCTCTCGCTCTCCCCCACGCTCGACAGGAAGTCCTGGGTGTCGGACGATGCCGCTTCGGTTGCGGGCGTTATGTTCATCTCGCTCATTCGGCCGTCATCTTCCTTGCCAGTTGCTTGCCCACAATGCGGGCGATTACGTTAAACAGCAGCATGCAGATCATCAGCAGCGCAGCGGTGCCCCAGACGATCTGCTGGGCCTCGGGGCTGCCCTCGCCATAGATCTTGTAGATATGCACGGCGAGCGACTCGCCGGGGCGGAACACGTTCCAGGCGCAGGTGGGACTCGACAGATTAAAACTCAAAAAGTTCAGGCGAACCGGCGAGCTCATGCCCGAGGTAAAGAGCAGCGCCGCGGCCTCGCCAAACACACGGCCTGCCGAAAGCACGATGCCGGTCACGATGGCGGGCATGGCCTCGGGAATCAGGATGTGCAGCGTGGCCTCCCAGCGGGTGAGGCCCATGGCCAGGCACGCATCGCGCTGGGCCTGCGGCACGTCCTCGAGCGCCTGCTGGATCACGCGCACCAGGATGGGGATGTTAAACATGGTGAGCGCGACGGCGCCGGAGATGATGGAGTACTTCCAGCCCAGCTGCACCGAGAACACCAGGAAGCCGAACATGCCCACGACGATGGAAGGCAGCGAGGACAGCGTCTCGATGGCGGTGGAGGCGATGTCGCGGATGGGTCCATCGGGCGCGTACTCAACCAAAAAGACTGCGCCGCCCAGACTGATGGGCACCGAGATACCTAAGGTGATCAGCAGCAGATAGAACGAGTCGAACAGCTGATAGAGCACGCCGCCCTGGGTTCCGTTGGCGCGCGACGGCTGCGTGAGAAAGCCCGGCTGGAACAGCGTCGAGATGCCCTCGAACAGGATATAGGCCACCATGGAGACGACAATGAGCATGACGATGGCGGCGATTGCCGTCAGCACGCCCGTGGCGATGCGGTCCTGTTTTTGGACGCGCCCGAGTCTCGCCTCGTCGATATGAATGCGCGTGCTAGCCACGAGCCTTCGCCCCCTTGCGGCCGATAAGGTGGATGATCAAGATGAAGATGAGGCTCATGCCCATCAGCAGCAGACCGAGCGCCCACAGAACATCGTCCTGGGCCGAGCCTTCGGCATAGACCGCCATGGACGTGGTGAGCGTGGTGGTGATGGTGGACGCCGGCGACAGCAGCGACGTCGGCATGGCCTCGATGCCGCCGATAACCATGCGCACAGCGAGCGTTTCGCCAAAGGCGCGGGTCATACCCAGGATGACTGCGGTCATGAGCGACGGCATGGCGGACTTGAGCACCACGTGCCAGATGGTCTGCCAGCGGGTGTAGCCCAGCGCGAGCGAGCCCTGACGGTAGCTGTCGGGCACGGCGCGCAGGCCATCGACCGAAAGCGTGGTCATAGTCGGCAAGATCATGACGGCCAGCACGATGGCGCCGGGCAAGATGCCCAGGCCCGTGCTCACGTGGAAAACGCTCTTCATAAGGCCGACGACCACGTGAAAACCGATCAGGCCAAAGACGACCGAGGGAATGCCGGTCAAAAGCTCAATCAGTGGTTGGAAGACCTTGGAACCAAACTTAGGCTGGATCTCGACCGCAAAGATGGCAGAACCGATGGCGATGGGCAGCGCGATGAGCGTGGAGAGCACCATGACCGCAAACGAGGTGACGATCAGGGGCAGGGCGCCGGTATAAGGCAGGCCGTTTTCGGCTGTGTTGGCCAGGTCCCACTTGGTGCCGGCAAAGAACTCGACGACCGAGACGCCGTCCTTAACAAATGCCGAGAGGCCCTTTTGGGCGACCATAAAGATGAGCGCGGCAACGACAAGCGTCACGAGCGCTACGCACGCGCCCGTGACGACTAGGCCCGCGTTCTCAAGGTCGCGCTTTGGCAGCTGTTTTGCCATTGCAAACCTTTCCGGGGGCGATTACTTATTTAGAGGAGACCTTGCCGCTGGCGTCCTTGACGACCTTCATGGCAGAGACGGGGATAAAGCCCTGCTCCTCGACGAGCTTGCCCTGGACGTCGTCGGAAAGCATGAACTCCAGGAAGGCCTTGGTGGCCTCGTCGGCGTCCTTCGCGCAGTACATGTGCTCGGTAGCCCAGATCTTGAAGGAGTCGTCGGTGACATTTGCGCTTTTGGGCTCGACGCCCTCGACCTTGATGGCGTTGAACTTGGAGTCATCGAAGTGCGAGAAGTCGAGGTAGGAGATGGCGTTGTCGGTGCTGGCAATCTGAGTCTGGACGTCGCCGGACTTGTCGAGCTCGGCGTCGCCCTTAAAGTCGACGGCCTCGTCGCCAAAGACGGCGGCCTCGAAGGTGGCGCGGGTGCCGGAGCCTGCCTTGCGATTGAGGACGACGATGGTAGCGTCGTCGCCGCCGACCTCCTTCCAGTTGGTGATCTGGCCGGAGAAGATGCCCTTGAGCTGCTCGAAGGACAGGTCGTCGACCGTGACGTTCTTGGAAACGACGGGACCCATGCCCACAACGGCGACCTCGTGGTCGACGAGGTTCTTGACCTGGTCGGCCTCGAGCTTGGTCTCGGCGAAGACGTCGGAGTTACCGATGGTAACGGTGCCGGCGGCGACAGCGGTCAGGCCCTTGCCCGAACCGTTGCCCGAACCGGAGACGGAGACGTCGGGGTTGGCGTCCATGAACTTCTCGGCAGCAGCCTCGACGAGAGCCTGGAACGAAGAGGCGCCGTCGTAGGTCACCTCGCCGGAGACGGACTCGGCGGCGGCGCTGCCCTTGGCGGCGGCGTCGGATGCGCCGGAGCCGCCGCAGCCCACGAGGCCGAGGCCGACGATGCTGGCAAGACCACCAGCGAGGCCGAGGAACTGACGACGAGAATAAGCCTGATCGAGCATGATCTTCCTTTCATACATGCGACTCGCGGGCACCCTGCCCGCTTTGCTGTTTGGAAAGATACGTCCCCGATCGGGCAGCGCCCGCGCCAACTGCTGTTTCTTACGGGCATTTGATAGACCCTTACCGCAAGCGCGGCTCGGCTTTACAAACGAATAACAAACCCGCCACCAAGCATGGCCCGCCTTTTACACCAATAAAAACAAAGTTGCGATGAAATAGTTCCTGCTTGGCCATCAAATGGCCCATTCTAGGAACTATTCCACCGCAACTTAAAAAGCCCGGACGAAAGGGGTGCTAAGTTGTTAAAACGCCGCAGCCTTAAAGCTCAAGCTCGTTCAAACGTAAGATGGCCACGATGTAAATCTTGAGCGCTTGCTTGAGCTGCTCCTCGTTGGCGCACTCGTTGGGGCCGTGCATCTGGCCGCCCCATGCGGGCAGCTCCAGGCCGGTCTCCTCGGGGCCAAACGAGACGGCGCGGGCAAAGTTGCGCGCGTACGTGCCGCCGCCCATGGCAAAGGGCTCGGCATGCTTGCCCGTAAACTCGTTATAGGTATCGATAAGCGCCTTCACGGCCGGATCGTCGGCAGAGACCGAGAACGGCACCTTTGCACGACCCACACGGCACGTCACGCCAAAGCGGCCCACGAGCGGCTCGAGTTGCTCGCAGATGGTATCGGCACTGGTGCTATCGGGGAAACGCACGTCAATGACCTGCTCGATGTGGCCATCCGCCACACGGATGACGCCGGGGTTGCAGGTGAGCGGGCCAAACGCGGGGCTCGTCGCGTCGATGCCCAGGCCGCGGCCATAGGCGTCCGCATGCACAAAAGCCAAAAACTTGACAAACTCGTGCTCGGCAGGCGTCAGCAGGCGCTCGCCACGGGCACCAAACGCGTCCTCGGCCTCGCGCAGATACGCCACGATAAGGCCGACGGCATTGATCGTTCCCTCGGGCATCGAGGCGTGACCGCCAATACCGCGGGCAAAAATCTGCGCATGCCCGTTATCGAGCGTCGTGATCTCCAGGCGGTCGGCGTTCTCGACCGGTGCCGGCAGCTCATCGGCGTCAATCGCAAGCTCGCAGATAGACTGCGACGGAATGGCGTTGCTCGCCTCGGCACCGCTCCAGGACACGATGCGCCCGCCGTCGATCTTGGGGCTCACAAACGTCGCCCCAAACTGGCCCTTCTCGGCATTGCAAACCGGGAACTCGGCATCGGGCGTAAACAGAAAGTCGGGGTCTGCGTGGTTCTCCAGATAATGGTGAACGTCGGACATGCCCACTTCCTCATCGCAGCCCAGCAGCGCACGGAAGGTATAGCGCGGCACAATGCCGTGCCTGAGCAGATAAGCACCAGCGTAGAGCGACAGCACCGCCGGACCCTTGTCGTCGATCACGCCACGGCCGAGCAGCCAGCCCTCGCGGCGCTCCATCGCAAACGGGTCGGTGTTCCAACCGGGGCCAGCGGGTACCACGTCCACATGGCAGATGGTCGCGAGCTGCTTATCGCCGCGGCCCGGAATATCGGCGATTCCCACAAAGCCCTCGTCATCGCTCGTCTGGTAGCCGAGCTTCTGCGCGATGCCGAGCGCGCAATCGAGTGCGTCACGGACCGGGCGGCCAAACGGCGCGCCGGGCTCCGCATCGGCAGCAACGGCCACGGACGGATAGCTCACCAGCTGCTCGATATCGGCGACGACATCCTCCCAGACCTCGTCGACATACTCGGCGACGCTCTGCTCCACCTGATTCATGGACGACCTCCTTAGCAATGAGCGACGGGCACGCCCGTCCCTCACATCACGTCATTAGATAGCGAAAAGTTTAGCAAGCTCGGCCACCGAGTGCACCACCGCATCGGCACCCGCAGCCTCGTGCTCGCCCGGCGCCGCCGCGCCCGAATAGATGCCAATGCACGGCACGCCCATCGCGTGCGCGCCCTCCACATCGTTAAAGCGATCGCCGATCATCACGGTATCGTCGGCCGTCGCACCGAGCGCCGCCAGGGCATCGCGGACCGAATCGGCCTTGGTCTCGCGTCCCTGCGGCGGATTCATGCCAACCACCGACTCAAACTGAGAAAGCTCGAGCTCACGCACCATGTCGATACACTTTGCCTCCATGCGCGACGTCGCCACGGCCATACGCTTGCCTTGGGCGACCAACCCATCCAGCAGCTCGGGGATCCCATCGAACACGGGGTACTCCTCCGGCCCCAGCTCATCAAAAAATGCGCGGTACTCGTCGGCCACCACAAGCGACTCCTCGCGCGAAAAGCCGTAAAAGTCGTGAAAGCTCTTCCACAGGGGCGGCCCGATCATACGGCGCAGATCACCCATCTGCGCCTCCGAAAACCCGCGCGCAGCCAGCGTCTTGCGCGTCGAGGTCATCACCGCCCGGCCCGTATCTGCCACTGTGCCGTCAAAATCAAACAACACGACCGGCCGTTTGCCTATCTCCAACGCCTCCATCGGCATTCCTCTTCCCCAGTTGACGATTTCCACACCGAGACTTCAAACTGTTGACTATTCAACAATTGAACCTAGCAATGTGGAACGACTCTACTATACTTGTCGCACTTTGCTCTCAGAAGGCGGCGCGCAAGCGTCCCAACGAAAGGTGCAATTATGTCTTTTGCCATCATAACCGACTCCACGTCGGACATCTCCCCCGCCCGCGCCCAAGAGCTCGGCATTTACGTGATTCCGCTGCATGTGATTATCGAGGGCGAGGACCTGCTCGACCAGGTGCAGATTACCGCCCAGGAGTACGTCGCGCGCATGGCCGGCTCCGAGCAACTGCCGCACACCTCGCAGCCGAGCGCCGGCGAGTTCAAGGCACTCTTTGACCGCGTGCTCGCCGACGGCCACGACAGCGCCATCTTTATCTCGCTGTGCAGCGAGTGGTCCGCCTGCTATGCCAACGCCAGCCTGACGGCCGAAACGCACGAGCTCGACGTGCGCTGCATCGACTCGCGCACCGGCTCGGGCGCCGAGGGTCTGCTGGTGGAGTACGCGCTGGCCATGCGCGAGGACGGCCGCAGCCTGGACGAGACCGAGGCGCAGATCCGCGCGACGCTGCCCGACGCCCACCTGCTGCTGATTCCCCGCACGCTCGAGAACCTCGTTAAGAACGGCCGCGCGCCCAAACTCGCCGGCCAGCTCACGCAGATGCTCAACATTCGCCTGGCCGTTTCGCCGGAGTGGAAATCGGGCGAGATCAAGGCCATCAAAAAGGGCCGCGGCGCCAAGCGCATCGTCGCCAACACCATGGCCGATTGCCTCGCATTTTTGACCGAGCATCCGGGCTCCAGCGTTCGCGTGCTCACGACCGGCGCCGCCGAGGAGCAGGAGCTCGTCAACCAAGCGCTCGCAGGCCAGAACTACTTGGACGCCGGCACCGGCCCCATCGGCTGCACCATTGCCACCCACGTAGGCGTCGACGCCATCGCCATCGGCTACTGCCCCCGCTACCAGCCCATCCACTAGGGGCGCCTTTACCACTTGCGGTGGAATAGGGACTGTTTTTGGCTTATCAGCCGCAAATCAATCCCTATTTCACCGCAACTTAAAAGCAGTTCATTTGGGACGGGGCTAAAAAGAGTGGCATGCAACGTTACGCACCGGTCTTTTAGCCCCGTCCCATTTTAGCTACCCTACATCAGCCCACTTAGGGCAATGTCGACGGCCTCGTTGAGGTCGTCGGTAATGTGCACCAGCTCCGGATCGAGCGGGCTAATCATACCGGCGTCCATCACCGGGCCGTTGAGCCAGTCGAACAGGCCCTGCCAGTACTCGGTGCCCACCAAAACGAGCGGCATACGCTTGACCTTGTGCGTCTGCACCAGCGTGAGCACCTCGAACATCTCGTCGAGCGTGCCAAAGCCGCCGGGAAACACGATGGCGCCCGAGCTGTATTTGACGAACATGGTCTTGCGCACAAAGAAGTAACGAAAATCCATGCCGAGGTTCACGTATTTGTTGAGCCCGTGTTCGTGCGGAAGCTCGATACCCAAGCCGACCGACTTGCCGTTCACGCTCGCCGCTCCCCTGTTGGCCGCCTCCATGACGCCGGGGCCACCGCCGGTGATAACCGCCACGCCGCGTTGGGCGATTTTGCGACCGACCGTGCGAGCCGCCTTGTAGAGCGGATCTGTCTTGGGCGTGCGGGCACTGCCGAAGATGGTCACCGCAGGACCAAGCTCGGCAAGCGCGCCAAAGCCATCGACGAACTCTGCCTGAATGCGCAGCACGCGCCAGGGGTCGGTGTGCAACCAGTCGGTCGAGTCCTCGGGTGCCAGCAGGTTGGCGTAGGTGTTGTCCTTGGGAATCATGGGGCCGCGCATGACCACGGGACCGCGCCGGTACGTCTCGTCGTAAGCCGGCTCGCCCTCGACGTTCTCATTCTTAATCATGGGCACTCCTATCGAAAATAGAAACGGGCGGGGTCGACGCCATGCGTCAAACACCCGCCCGAACATCAACTATTCGGTATGGTACCCACGATGCATCAAGTGCTTGCAAGGCATCGGTCAGCGGTCGCGGCTCTTAGTAATCCACCGCCGCAGGACTGTTCATCCAGTCGCTCACAAACGCGCCGTAGCGGCCCTCGATAATGGCCTGACGGGCACGCTGCATAAGGTTGAGCAGGTAGTAAATGTTGTGCATCGACAGCAGAATACCGCCGAGCATCTCCTTCTGCGTGACCATGTGACGGATGAGCGCACGGCTGTAGCCGCCCGTGCACACCGGGCAGGTGCAGGTGGGGTCGATGGGGCCGTCGTCGTGCGCAAAGCGCGCGTTGCGGAAGTTAAGGCGACCTTCACTGGAGAACGCCGTACCCATGCGGCCGGTGCGCGTCGGCAGCACGCAGTCGAACATGTCGATGCCCACGCCAACGCCGCGCACGAGCGTGGTAGGGTTGCCGACGCCCATGAGGTAGCGCGGCTTGTGCTTAGGCATGTACTCGGAAACCAGCGGTGCCAGCGTCTCGAACATGGTCTCGTGGTCTTCGCCCACCGAATAGCCGCCGATGCCGTAACCCGGGAAGTCGCCGCACTCCTCCAGATGGCGCAGCGAGCGCAGGCGCAGGTCCAGGTGCATGCCGCCTTGGACGATGCCAAAGAGCGCCTGGTCATCGCGGGTATGCGCCTTATAGCAGCGCTCGGCCCACATACTCGACAGCTCAACGGCGCGCTCGACGTAGGCGCGCGTGGCGGGATAGCCCGGGCACTGGTCGAGCTGCATGCAGATATCGGAGCCGAGTTTCATGGCGATTTCCATGTTGTCCTCGGGCGTCCAAAACACGTGGCGGCCGTCGTAATCGTTGACGATAAAGCGCACGCCCTCGTCGGTGAGCTTGACGGCATCGTTGTGGCTGAAGACCTGGAAACCGCCCGAGTCGGTGAGGATGGGGCCGTGCCAGTTCATGAACTTGTGCAGGCCGCCCAGCTCGGCGATGGTGTCCTCGCCGGGACGCATGGACAGATGATAGGTATTGGCGAGCACGATCTGGGCGCCGAGCTTCTTGACAGTCTCGGTAGGAATGCCCTTGACGTTTGCCTTGGTGCCCACGGGCATAAAAATCGGCGTCTCGATGTCGCCGTGCGGGGTGTGCAGTACGCCGGCACGCGCGTGCGTCGTCGGGTCCTCGGCGATCAGGTCGAATTTAAAAAGGTTCTGGTCCATAAACTGGAACTCCTTGGTTGCGGTTCATACGCAAACCATTATACGGGCAACCCGCAAGAAGCACCGACTCGACAGAAACTGGCGCGAGGAGGATACGGCAGGGACACGGCAAATGAGCGTGGATTTTTGGACGCTTACCGGATGAGCGTGGATAATCTCCCACTTTTGCCCAAAGCACAGCCCAAAAACGGGAGATTATCCACTTTCATTCTGCGGGCACTCATTTAAGTACGTCCCCGATGAGTGGAGCTATTTACCAGCCACGGCAACGCCGATATTTTGGCAACGCCGATGTTTTGACAACGTCAGCGAGCGGTCACCAGGGCGAACAAATTGGCATGAAAAGAGGGCGGCATTGACCTTCTGGTCATGCCGCCCTCTTTGAATGACAAGTTGTCGCCCTGGTGACCGCGCAGCGTCGACCCGTTACGCGGTTTGGTAAAACCGCGTAACCCTACGGACGCTGGCCCATGCCACCCTCGAGGGTGACGGTCTCGCCGTTCATATACTTAAAGTCGGGACCGCAGAGCTGAACGACAACGCGGCCGATTTCCTTCTCGACGTCGCCGTAGTGGCCAGCCGGCGGCATGCGGACGTTGGCCTTGAACGCCTCGGGATAGGCATCCTGGAAGTTCTCGAGCGCAGCGGTCCAAGCAAGCGGGCAAACGATATTGACGTTGATGCCGTCCTTGCCCCACTCGTTGGCAGCGACGCGGGTCAGACCGCGGACGCCCTCCTTGGCAGCGGCGTAGCTGCACTGGCCATAGTTGCCAAACAGGCCGGCGCCCGAAGCAAAGTTGACCACGGAGCCCTTGGTCTCCTTCAGGTGCGGGTAGGCCTTCTGCATGTACAGGTAGGTGGCATACAGACCGGAGTAAATGGCGAGGTTGAACTGGTCCATGGTGTGGTCGGCGATGGTCACGCCCGAAGCGCTGGCCTGAGCATTGTTGACGACGGCGTCGATGCGGCCGAACTCCTCAATAGCCTTGTCGATGACGTTCTGGACGACGGCCTCGTTGTCCTGACCAGCCGAGACATCGGCCTGAACAGGCAGAACCTTGACGCCGTACTCGGCCTCGAGGGATTCCTTGGCAGCCTCGAGCTTGGCAACGTTGCGGCCGGTAATGACGAGGTTTGCGCCCTCCTTGGCAAAAGCGATATCGATACCGTAGCCGATGGAGCCAGCGGAGCCGTCCTTGAGCGTGGCCTTGCCACCGCCGGTGACGATCACGGTCTTACCAGTGAAAAGTCCCATATAAAGTCCTTTCAAATCGCGACGGGCGTACCCGCCGACTGCGCGCATCCAAATAAACGCGACAAAAGCTGAAATGCAACTTTAACGGGTTCAAGTGAAAAGAAAAGGCCTCGGCAGGCGAACGGCATAACGTCTTTCGGCGAAGGGATTGTCAAGTACAAACTGGATAAAGTGGCCGAGTTTTTGCTATCGACGCGAGCCATCGAACACGTTTTGAAACTATGCTGCAGCGCGCGGGATGTCGGCGCGAGACTTTATCATAGGGTGACAAACAACGATGAGGAGCACATGCCTATGACAGACGAGCTGGACCCCCAGACTCAACAGCATATTGATGATTCCGCAGACGTCACTGCAGATGCTGACGCTGTGACCTGCGATGATATTGGCCTCGACGACCCCATCTTAGACGAAAGCGCTACGGCGGAAACCACCGGCGCCGAAGATGCAGACGAGCAAAACGACGATGCGCCCGCTCAGGACGACGACCCCGTACAGGATGCCGCTCCGCAAGCTGCGGGCCCCATCGAGGTTTCTTCGGAAGAAGAGCTCGACGCCGTCATGGACTCCATGATGGATGCCGTCAAAGCGATGAAAGACGCCGTGGCCGACGCTGACGTTGACGCCGAGGAAGAGGAGGCCGCCGAGGCAGCCTCGACCTTCGTACCCGGCGAGACTCCGGTTGCCGACCAGGGCAGCACCATGCCCTCGTTTCTGCAGCTCGAGCATCCCACGATTGGCGCCGATGCGGTCGACCCGCACGCAGCAGGCTTTTCTGTGATCGAGGGCGGTACCGGCAATATCGCCGTGCCGCAGGCTGCCGATGCGGACGCTGCCGACACCGCTCGCCCGACCGCCCCGCACTCCTCCGCCGCGAGCCGCGATCTGGGGACCGCTGTCTCGAACACTGCGAACGCCGTGGGCACCTTTATCGCCCAGGGCGCCTCGGCCATGCGCGAGATGAACGCCGCGAAAAAGGCACTTGCCGATGCCCGCGCCCGCCTGGCCGAACTTGAGCAGCGCATTGCCGATCAGGCCGAGGAACTCGAGACGCGCCAGGATATCGCAGGCCGCTACGACCAGATCGTCGCCGACCAGCGTCAGGCGATCGCCACAGCGCAAAAGACCGCTGCGGCAGCCGAGATTGACCGTGATGCCCACGCCGCCAAAGCGACAGAGCTCAAGGGTCAGCTCGAACAAATGAAGACAGAGGATGACGCGACTGAGCTCCGCCTGAAGGCCGCGCTCGACGCCGTGGAGGCCCGCGAGGCGAGCTCTCGCGAGACCGGCAACCGCCTCGTTCGACGTCTTGAGGATTCCAAGCGCATCCGCGACAAGGTGAAGGCCGAGCGAGACGCCGGCATTGCGGCCGCACAACAAACCGTCGACGCCACGCGCGCCCAGCTCGAGACGCTGCGCCATGAGTATGCCGAGCTGCAACGCAATCCCTCGGCAAATCCCGCCAACTATACGGTGCGCACCAGCGAGCTCTCGATGCAGATTTCCGACACGGCAGATGCCCTGCGTAAAGCCGAAGAAGATGTCCCGCGCATCACCGCCGACCTTGAGCACTCGCTTGCCGCAGCCGAGCAGGCCGTCGAGCAGGCTCAAGCCCCTATCGCCGACGCAAAACGCGCGCACCAAGCCGTGACGACCGAAGCCGATGCCGCGCGCGACGAGTTGCAGACGGCGAAGACTGCCGCCGCGACTCGTCAGCGCGAACTGCGCGAGAAGATCGCCGCGGAGGACAAGGCACGCCGCGACCAGGAGCAGACCATCGCCAACGCCCAAGCAGATGCCGCACATGCACAGTCGATCATCGAACAGGCGACCGAAGTACACGACCACCCAGAGATCACTGAATCGCTCGCCGGGTCCTTGGCACGAGATAAGGCCGAACACGCCGAAACCGAGCGCGAAGTGGCCCAGCTCGAGGCTACCGAGGATGACGTACGAGAGCGCACCCGCGACTCACGCATCAAATTCACCGGTGCCATCGTCTGCATCGTCGCCGTGATTCTAGCGATCATCCTGGTCTGGCTCTTCGCGAGCAAGTAAACCAGTTGCCAAAAAACGTTCAACGCAGTTGCGGTGAGATAGTTCCTGTTTAGTCCTCAATAAGGCCAATTCAAGAACTATCTCACCGCAACCTATTTAAATCGACGCAAGGCAACCTATCCCTCTTGCACCAATCTCTTGACATAAGGACTGTCCCCAAGTGCCGACACAAAAGGAACGTCCCCAAGTGCCAACAAAGGCGACGCCGATGCCTTGGCAAAGTCAGCGAAAACCCGCCAGAGCGAGCAAGGTGCCTTGAAACGAGGCGGCATTGACCTTCTGGTCATGCCGCCGAAGTTGAAAGGCAGATTGCCGCTCTGGCGGGTTTGCAGCGTCGAGCCGTTACGCGGTTCGTAGAACCGCGTAACTAACAAATGAGCATCGCATCACCAAAGCTGAAGAAGCGGTAGCGCTCCTCGATGGCGGCGGCATAGGCATCCATGATCTGGTCGCGGGTGGCAAGCGCGCTTACGAGCATCATGAGCGTGGAGCGCGGCACGTGGAAGTTCGTGATCAGCGCGTCAACCACGTGATAGGTCGAGCCGGGCATGAGGTAGAGCTGCGTCGTGGCGTTCTCGCGCACCACGATGTCACCGCGACCGAGCGTGTCAGCGCCGTCCTCGCGGCCTTCAAAATAGCGCGCTGTCACGGCCGGATTGGACACCGGAGCATCGGCGTCAAAGGCGCTCTCGAGCGAGCGTACTGCGGTGGTGCCGACGGCGATCACGCGGTGCCCCTCGGCCTTCGCCTTATGCACGGCGTCGACAACCTCCTGTGACACGTGGTAGCGCTCGGTGTGCATGACGTGCTGCGTGGGGTCGTCCTCCTCCACCAGACGGAAGGTATCAATACCCACCTCGAGCTCGACGGCGGCAAACTTCGCGCCCTTGGCCTCGATAGCGGCCATGAGCTCGGGGGTAAAGTGCAGACCCGCCGTAGGAGCGGCAGCCGAGTGCTCCTCCTTCATGGCGTAGACGGTCTGGTACTTCTCGGGATCGCCCTCGTAATCGGTAATGTAGGGCGGCAGCGGCACGTGGCCGGCGGCGTGAATGGCCTCGTCGAGCGTGCGCGGCTCGCCGGCGGCATTGCAACCGGCTGGCTCGAAGCGCACCAGACGGCCGCCGCGGCTATCGGTGACAAAGTCGACGACCTCGGCCGTCAGCACCACGGGAGCCCCTTCGGGCGCATGGGCGCCACCGGCGCGATACTCAATCTGAGCACCGGGCTTCAGACGCTTGCCCGGCTTGACCAGGCACTCCCAAACATGGCCGAGCGGATCCACGTCCTCGCGGCGCTTGAGCAGCAGCGTCTCGACCACGCCGCCCGAGCCCGTCTTGCGACCGATCAGACGGGCCGGCATCACACGCGTCTGGTTGATGACGAGCACGTCGCCCGGTTCGATATAGTCGATGATGTCACGGAAGATGCGGTGTTCAACGGTACCGCCGTGCTCCAGCGGCGTTCCCGCCTGGGAGCCTTTGCGGTCCACCACCAGCAGGCGGCAGGAGTCGCGAGGCTCGGCAGGAGCCTGGGCAATCAGTTCCTCAGGAAGGTTGTAGTCAAAATCATCGGTACGCATAGACACGTCGGATACTCCTTATATAGCTAAAGTCCGCTCTACATCCTAGCAGGCTGCCAGCTCAAAAGAACTACTTTTTGGACGCTTTGCGCTCGTCGCGGATGCGAGCGCGGTCCATGGCCGCCTCGACGGCCGAGAATCGGCAGCCGCAGTAATTCTGCCGATACATGCCCAGTTCACGCGAACGACGCGTGGCCTCGGGATAATACGGGCGAAAATCGCGAATCACCGGGGTGAGACCGCGGGCGGCAGCCAGACGCTCCAAAACATCATTGCAGGTATCGAACAGCTGATACGGCGAGACGGCGAGCGTCGTGCCCACAAACTCAAACCCGCGCTCCTGGGCCACGCGGCACGCCTCGGCCAAGCGCAGGGCATAGCACGCGCGACAGCGACGGGGTCGATCGGCGCCCAGCTGGGCCACGCCGGCCTCCCAGCGCTCGCGGTCCTCCCCCGCCTCGATGAGCTCGATGTCGCCATCGGCACACCACCGGCGTAGCTCGTCCAGGCGCCGCTGCCATTCATCGTGCGGCTGAATATTGGGGTTGGTCCAGCAAATCGTGGGTTCAAACCCCTCTTCGCGCAGCAAGCGAACCGGCTCAAGTGAGCACGGCGCACAGCAAGCGTGCAACAACAACGGCCTCATCGACATCTCCTCACCCGAAAAAGCGCACGCCAAAGGACGTGTCCTCGCAGGCGGCAATGCGGCGGTCGCGCAGGATCGTCCGCACGTAATACCAGTCGCCCGTGCATCCCGAAAGGTGCAGACCAGCCGCCAGGTAGCACAGCAGTGGATAGTCCGAGAACGCAAACCCCAGGGCAAATGCTGTCGTCACAACAACCGTCGGCGCCAGGCAAACCGCCATGTACCGCCGGCGCGAATACACAACGCCCTCGGCGCAGGCATAGATCATCGCCGTCTCACGATTCGCGCCAAAGGTCACCTGCGCGCCCGCAGGCGCCAGCAGCTTAAAAAACACCGCATGCACCAGCTCGTGCACGGCAAACGACGCCATTGAGACCGCAGCCAAGCCGACTATCCAGCCCAAGACCGCCATCCAGCCGCCCGCGTCAGCCGCATCCAAGTCTGCAGGTCCGCCCAGCAGCATAAACACCGGCACCAGGCACACGGCAAACACGCCGACTACGACCATCCCCCACACAAAGCAGGCGTGCAGAAAATCCTCGTCTTCAAACGCATGTATGTTGGAAATCTCATTCATAGCATCTTAGGATAGCGCCCCTGCCACGCACCCGCCCGCATGTGCGATAATGTCGAACGATATGCACGAATTGACCACCGCGCCGCCGAACCCCGTGCCCGGCCGTGCTCTTACCTATATGCGAAGGAGTCCCATGGCATCCAAATACTCCATGAACGACCGTCCCAGCTGGCCGCGCCGCGCCATCGTTACCGCCGGCGAGCCCTACGGCAACAAGGGTCTGCACTTTGGCCACGTCGGCGGCGTCTTTGTCCCGGCCGACTTCTTCGCCCGCTTCCTGCGCGACCGCCTGGGCCGCGAAAACGTCATCTTCACCTCGGGCACCGACTGCTACGGTTCGCCCATCATGGAGAGCTACCGCAAGCTCAAGGAGAACGAGGGCTACGACAAGTCCATCGGCGAGTATGTCGAGTCCAATCACTCCCGCCAGGCCGCGACCCTCAACAACTACAACATCAGCTGCGACATCTACGGCGGCTCGGGCCTTGAGCCGGCGGCCCAGATCCACAACGAGGTGACTGCCGAGATTATCGAGCGCCTGCACGAGCAGGGCACCATCTCCAAGCGCTCCACGCTGCAGTTCTACGATGCCAAGGCCGGCACGTTCCTCAACGGCCGTCAGGTGATCGGCCGCTGCCCCATCCAGGGCTGCAAGTCCGAGAAGGCTTATGCCGACGAGTGCGATCTGGGCCACCAGTTTGAGCCCGAGGAGCTCATCGCGCCCAAGAGCCAGCTCACCGGCGAGGTGCCCGAGCTGCGCCCGGTCGACAATCTCTACTTTGACCTGCCGGCCTACCTCGACTTTATGAAGACCTACACCGCCAAGCTCGCCCAGAACCCGCAGGTTCGCTCCGTGGTCTCCAAGACCATGGAGGAGTGGCTGCTGCCGGCTCAGCTCTACATCCAGAACAAGTTCCGCGAGGCCTTCGATGCCGTCGAGGACCAGCTCCCCGAGCACACCGTGCTGGAGCCCGAGGGCAACAAGAGCAGCTTTACCGTCACCTTCCCCAGCTGGAAGGAGCGCGACGACGCCCACGCGGTGCTCGCCAACGGTGGCGTGCGCTTCCGCAGCGGCAAGGCACTCGTGCCCTTCCGCATCACCGGCAACATCGACTGGGGCGTTCCGGTGCCCGAGGTCGATGGCGTCTCCGACGTCACCTGCTGGTGCTGGCCCGAGAGCCTGTGGGCGCCCATCAGCTACACCCGCACCGTGCTTGCACGCGATGCCAAGGCCGCCGGCGTGACCGAGGGTGTCGCCGCCCAGGATGCCGCCCTCATGGGCGAGCCCGCCGCCGATTCCACGCAGGTACCCGCACCCACCTACCAGCACAGCTCGCTCGACTGGCGCGACTGGTGGTGCTCTGACGACGCTCAGATCTACCAGTTCATCGGTCAGGACAACATCTATTTCTACTGCATCGCGCAGACCGCCATGTGGGAGGCCCTGGGCTGGGACCTCACGCAGAGCACCGTCAGCGCCTGCTACCACCTGCTCTACATGGGCAAAAAGGCCAGCTCGTCCTCGCAGACGCCTCCCCCGCCGGCAGACGACCTGCTCAACCACTACACCTGCGAGCAGATGCGCGCGCACTGGCTGTCGCTCGGCCTATCCGAGAAGCCGGTGAGCTTTAGTCCCAAGGCATACGACACGCGTGTGACCGGCAAGGACAAGGACGGCAACGAGGTGCGTGCCTGCGACGACAAGCGCGTTATCGATCCGGCCCTTAAGGAGAGCGCGCTGCTGACCGGCGTCTTCAACCGCCTGGCCCGCAGCTGCTTCTACGGCGTCGCCATCAAGGAGGGCGACGAGAGCCCCTATCGCAACGGCTGCATCCCCGCCGGCGCCGCCTCCGCCACCGTGGTCGAAGCCGCCGAGCAGGCAGCTCTCGCCTTTGAGCAAGCCATGTACAAGTTCGAAACGCACCGCGCGCTCGCCGTGTGCGACGACTACCTGCGTGCCGCCAACAAGCGCTGGAGCGACGCCTCCAAGGCCGCCAACAAGCTCGAGGGCGAGCCGGCCAATGCAGCAATGACGCAGGCCCTCGTCGACGCCTTTACCGAGCTGCGCGTGGCGACCGTGCTCATGCACGGCATTGTCCCGGCCGGCTGCGAGCTCATCTGCGAGTACTTCGACGTCGATCCGGTCGCCTTCTTTAGCTGGGATAACATCTTTGCCTCCACGGACGAGTTTGTGGAGAGCCTGGGCGAGAAGCCCGGCGAGCACCGCGTAAAGCCGCTGCCCCCGCGCTTCGACTTCTTTAGCAAGCACGAGAGCCAGTACTAAACACTCGACATGTAATGGAATGGGAAGGAAAGACGGATGTCCAAGCCGCGTCGTCGTAAGCAGAAAAAGCAGGTCAAGGCCGAGCTCAAGCTCAGGCAGTTTGCCGCCACCGAGCTTTCCGACCAGCTTGCCGCCCTTCCTTGCGCCGCCGACCTGCCGCGCTTTATGGTCGACACGGTCGCCGGCGCCTATGCGCCCGCCGATGCCGAGCTCATGATCGAGGGCTTCGGCGCCGCGGCCACACGCCCGGTCACGCTGCGCGCCAACACGCTCAAGGCAACCGCCGAGGACATCGCTGCGGCGCTCGATGCCGCCGGCATCGCCCACAACCCCGTCACCTGGTACCCAGACGCCTTCATCCTGCCCGAGGCCCAGGTTTCCGATCTGTGGGATCTCGGCATCTACCGCGACGGCAAGATCTACCTGCAGAGCTTGTCGTCCATGATGCCGCCGCTGGTCCTGGGCGCACAGGCAGGCGAGGACATCCTGGACATGTGCGCAGCCCCTGGCGGCAAGACGACGCAGATCGCCGCCCTCACGCAGGGGCAGGCGCACCTTACCGCCTGCGAGATGAGCATTCCCCGCGCCGAGAAGCTCGAAGCCAACCTCCACCGCCAAGGCGCAAAAAACGTGCCCGTCATGCGCACCGACGCACGCGAGCTCGACGAGTTCTTCCGCTTTGACCGCATCCTGCTCGACGCTCCCTGCACCGGCACGGGCACCGTCATCAGCGGCAACGAGAAAAGCCTGCGCGGCCTGACCGAGCAGCTGCTCGTCAAATGCGCCCGCTCGCAGCGTGCGCTTCTGGACCGCGCCATGGGAGCCCTCAAACCGGGCGGCACGCTCGTCTATTCGACTTGTTCGATCTTGCCGCAGGAAAACGAGGACGCCCTGCAAGAAGCCCTCGACAAGCATATGGACTGCGAGCTCATCCCCCTCGACGGCACGCCAAGCGAAAGTGAGGCACGCCGTGCCCAGGAAGCTGGTGAGGATCCGCGCATCGAGTCCAACGCCCTGACCGAGGCCATTGCCGCGGGTCAGGTATCGGCCATCGCCAACGGCCTGCCCGGCACGCTCACCATTCCGCCCAGCCGCGAATTTGAGGGCTTCTACATTGCCCTGATCCGAAAACGCAGCTAGCGCACGGATCCAAAACTCAACAAGCTATCTCCGTGCGCGTTTGCCCTGCTGGTCGCGATGCTGTTTAAGCATCGTGCGCTCCTTGCGTTCGGCCCTTTTGCCCTTAATGGCCGTGACCACAAAGTAGATGACCGCGGCGGCTACGATTGCGCCCACGCATAGGCCAATCGAGCCCAACATTGCCGAAAATTCCATACCGCGTCACCTCTCTTTTAAACGGGACTTTCAAGATAGCACCTCGATCACCGCCACCACAGCTCCTTCACGTTCGCCGCCCTTCGGTCTAACGGAGGACGCGGCGGGGAAAAATCAACTCGTCAAACGATTTAGCATTCGCAATTCCGGCTGCATCGCGCCGGCCGTCATCACATAGAATCGAGCTTCCATGGATACCCTCAACGATCTAAATGAGCGCGTCGACGCCTTCGTCGGCACCAGCTCTTTCGACACGCCTGCCGCGGCAAACGACCAAGCCCCCATCGATGTGCCCGCCGAGGTTCACGAGGACATTGTCGCCTCGGTCGATTTCTCCGAGGTCGAGCTCGCAGACGAGTTCACCGAACCCCAGGTAGCTGTGACCCCCAACGGACTGCTTCCCATGGAGCCGCTGCCCATCGACGGGCGCCTGCGCAAGGCGGCCCTTCGCATGCCTGACGAGATTGAGGAGGCCAGCGGCTTCACGCTCTTCGGCCGTCGTATCAAATCGCTCATCTACACCACCGACGTCGCGGTCATCCGCAACTCCAACGCCGATGCCGTCTTTGCCGTTTACCCCTTCACGCCGCAGCCCGCCATTACGCAGGCGTTGCTGACCGTCGCCGAGTGCCCGGTCTTTGTGGGCGTGGGCGGCGGAACTACGACCGGTAAGCGCTCCGTGCAGATGGCAGCCGTCTCCGAGATGCAGGGGGCGGCGGGCTGCGTGGTCAACTCCCCCGCCACTGCCGAGATGGTCGAGCACATCACCAACATCGCCGACGTCCCCGTCATCGCCACGGTCGTTCGTTGCGACGACGATGCTCACGCCAAAGTGCGCGCCGGCGCCAAGATCCTCAACATCGCCGCCGGCAAGAACACGCCGCAGGTCCTGCGTGAACTGCGCGAGCACTATCCCAACCTGCCGCTCATCGCGCCGGGCGGCAAGACGCCCGAGAGCATCCGTGAAACCATCGCCGCCGGAGCCAACGCCATCATCTGGACGCCGCCTTCGGCACAGCAGCTACAGACCGACATGATGCAGCGTTATCGCAAGATGAAGGACGACGCCACACCTGTCATCTCGCGCGACGATGTACCCATTATCGACCAGGTCGCCGCCGCCGAGGTCAGCCAGGTCGAGAACATGAATCCCGATGTGCCGATTCCCGACGAAGTCATCGAGCGCGTCGCTTCGATCCACGAGCGCGTCGAGGAGCATCGCGCCAACCGCGGCCTCAAGCCGTCACTGCACGGCTTCTTCTTCCGCGGAAAGAAACGTTAGCCGCAACAGCAAGGCCCGCCCCACAAACGTGAGGCGGGCCGTTTTCGTTTGAGCAATCATGCAGCGACGTGATGGGGCAAATTAATCCACGCGCTTGTCGCCCATAAAGAAGAGCGCCACCGTACCGGGTCCGGTATGCGAGCCAATCAGAGTACCGATGTTATTGATCTCAATCTTGCCTTTAAGCTGCGGAACCCGTTCCTCAATCAGCGCCGCAACCGCCTCGGCATCCTCGCGGCACGCCGAGTGCGACATGATGCACTTACCCGAATAATCCGCACCGTCCTGCACGTGTGCCATCATGGTCTTAGCCATCTCGGAAATCGCGCGCTTCTTAGTGCGAATCTTCTCACGTGGCGACAGCCCACCTTCGCAATCGACCGTCATAAGCGGGCAAATCTTAAGCGCCGTGCCGATGATCGCGCTCGCAGCCGAAATGCGACCGCCGCGCAGGTAGCTCGACAGATCGGTCGAAAAGAACCAGTGGTGCAGGTTGAGTTTATGCTCCTCAATCCAAGCGGCAGTCTCGTCGAGCGAAGCGCCGCTATCGCGAACGTCGGCGGCACATTCCGCCAGCAGGCCAAAGCCCGAAGACGCCGCCAGCGAATCGATGACGCGAACCTTGCCGCCCTGGGGATAGCGATCCGCGAGCATCTGCGCCGCAACGCAGGCCGATCCATACGTGCCCGAAATACCCGACGACAACGTCAGGTGCAGCACGTCTTTACCCTCGGCAACAAACGGCTCCCAAAACTCCTCGTACTCACCCACGCTCACCTGAGACGTCTTGGGCATGGCGCCCGCAGATATCTGGGCAAAAAACTCGTCCGGCGTAATCGACTGATACAGATCGTCCGTATAGACAACATCATCGATCTCGTAATGAAAACACACGACAGGGATATTGCGCGACACAAAGAACTCACGGGTTCGGTCGGCGGCAGATTCACAGGTCAGGATAAAATCACTCATATGAGGCTCCTTACTCATTGCTGCGCAAATTATCGCACAGTGAGCCTACATACGGTACATATGTCCACTATTTACCAAATCGAAGCAATAATAGCGAACATCTTTACCACCATCGTCTCCACCGACCCCACGCATGAATATCTGAGAAAACACCCTCTGTCGTCTCCACTCAACCGCCATATCCACCTCAACTAAATCGATTTACCAAACCGTTCGGCTAACAATTCGGCCGCCCATCCCCAATCGAAACAAAAGCGGCGCATACTGATAAACGTTTGACGCTGTTTATCAGTTTTACCAGCTCCATCGGAAGGTGTTTCATGGTCGCATTCGATCGCAATCCGCAAGACTTCAAGTATCTGCGTCTGCTGTCGAGACAATTTCCCACCGAGCAATCCGCGTTTACCGAGATTATCAATCTCTCGGCCATTCTCAACCTGCCCAAAGGCACCGAGCATTTTATGAGCGACGTGCATGGCGAGTACGAAGCCTTTATGCACATCCTCAACAACTGCTCGGGCGTCGTGCGCGAACATGTCGACGAGATTTTTGGCGACACGCTTTCCTTTGACGAAAAGGGCGAGCTGTGCACGCTCATCTACTACCCGCGCGAGAAGATCGACCTGGTCCGCAGCCGGCGCGAAGACTCGCCCACCTGGTACAGGACGATGCTTGACCAGCTCATCATGGTCGCCCGCTCGCTTTCGAGCCGCTATACGCGCTCCAAGGTGCGTAAGGCCATCCCACGCGATTACGCCTACATCATCGACGAGCTGCTGCACACGCATCCGGACGAGAACAACTATCGCGTGCGTTATCACGAGCGCATCGTGGAGTCCATTCTTGAGACCGCCAGCGCCGACGACTTTATCGAGTCGCTCGCCTCGCTCATCAAGCGGCTGGCCGTCGACCACCTGCACCTGGTGGGCGACATCTTCGACCGAGGCGGCGGCGCGGCCAAGATTATGGACCGCCTGCTCACCTACCATTCGCTCGACATCCAGTGGGGCAACCACGACCTGCTGTGGATGGGCGCCGCAGCCGGTGAGCCCGCCTGCATCGCCACGGTGCTGCGCAACAACCTACGCTACGACAATTACGAGATCCTGGAGAACGACTACGGCATCTCGCTGCGTGAGCTTGTCGCCTTTGCCGACGCCACCTATATCGCCGGCGAGTCCATCACCCCGCTGATCAAGGCCGTCAACGTGCTGCTCTTTAAGCTCGAGGGCCAGATTATCCAGCGCCACCCCGAGTTCGATATGACCGACCGTCTGTTACTCGACAAGATCGATCACGGCACCGGCACGGTCACGCTCGCCGACGGCAGCGTGTGGCCGCTCACGACCAACGACTTCCCCACCGTCGACCCGGCGGACCCCTATACGCTCACGCCCGAGGAGCAGCACATCATCGACAAGCTCGTGTCCGAGTTTGTCACCGCCGATCACCTGCATCGCCACATCGATTTCCTCTATTCCCACGGCTCCATGTACAAGGTCGCCAACGGCAACCTGTTGTTCCACGGCTGCGTGCCGCTCAACGAGGACGGCACCTTTAGCAGCATGAACTGCCTGGGCACCTGGCACGCTGGCCGCGATTACTTCGACTTTTGCGATTACAATGCACGCCGTGCCTGGCGCGTGGGCGACCGAGACGCCCTCGACTGGATGTGGTACCTGTGGATTGGCTTTAACTCACCTGCCAGCGGACGCGTGGTACGCACCTTTGAGCGCGCCTACATCGCCGACAAGAGCACGTGGGTCGAGCCGATGGACCCGTACTACACGCTCACCACGTCCTCGTCCGTTTGCGACGATATCATGCGCGAGTTCAACGTCGCTGCCATGGCCTGCTCGCCGACGGGCCACATCATCAACGGCCATACGCCCGTCAAGACCACCAAGGGCGAGCAGCCCATCCGCGCCAACGGCAAGCTGCTGGTCATCGATGGCGGTTTCTGCCGCGCCTACCACCCCAAAACGGGCATCGCCGGCTACACACTTATCTCGAGTTCGCGCGGATGCCGCCTTAAGTCGCACCAAGCCTTTACCACGGTTGCCGAGGCGCTTACCCGCAATGTCGACATCGAGAGCGAGACTAACCGCTTTGACCAAGCAGACCGTCGCCGCATGGTGAGCGACACCGATACTGGCGCCAAGATCCGCAGCCAAATCCAGGACCTGCGTCAACTGCTCGATGCATATAGAAACGGTGCTATCGAGGAGCGCGCCTAGCACCACCCGCGGGGATTGGCTAAACTTGCTGAGTTTGTCATCCCCGCGGCGCTTCGGCGCCACCTTAAGGCAGGTACCATGCAAAAGCTCCTCGCGCAGATCATGAAGTTTGGCGTCGTCGGTGTCATTGCCACGGTTATCGACTTTGGCATTATGAATCTGCTCCACTACGGACTGGGCCTCAACATCCTAATCGCCAACACCAGCGGCTTTATCATCTCTCTCATCTTTAACTACGTCGCCAGCATGAAGTACGTGTTTGCGCACAAGGAGGGCATGAGCCGCCGCCGCGAGTTCATTATCTTTGTCGTGCTGTCCGTGATCGGTTTGGTGCTCAACGACGGTATCGTGCTGGCGCTCAACGCCGGCCTGGGGCTCGAAGCCAATATCGCCAAGATTTGCGCCACCGCGCTTGTCATGGTCTACAACTTTGTGACCCGAAAGATCTTCCTGGAGGGCGACGAGACCAAATAGCTCGACACCCCTGCAGCATTACGGCGCCCATGGACGACGCGCGCTCAGCGCAGTATCGTCCGTGGGTGCCGCTCGTTTACGGGCAAATTTTCAACGTTTGCGGATTAGCACTTGATAATTTGGCGAGTTCGTATAGTTCTTGGCAAAGACCTTACGTTTCCCTTGCAAAAGCTCTAAAGTATCCTCTGCTCGATTCATCAACGCATTGGATGTGATTACGTGCGCAAGGCACTGGCACAACCTCATACTAAGCAGTTCCTCAAGTTCGCTGTCGTGGGCCTTATCTCCTTTGGCATCGACTGGGGTATGCTCATTGCGCTCGTCGAGCTGTTCCACCTCGACTTTTTGATGAGCACCACGGTTTCGTTCATCACGTCCGTCGTGGTCAACTACTGGCTCAGCATGAAGTACGTGTTCGACCATCGCGAGGGCATGAGCCGCAAGCGCGAGTTCACGATCTTCACCATCCTGTCGGTGATCGGTCTGGGCCTCAACGACCTGTACATGTTTGTGGGTGTCACGTTTTTGAGCATCGGCTACCAGGCCATGAAGGCCATCGCCACGTTCCTCGTCACCTGGTACAACTACTTCAGCCGCCGCTTCTTCCTCGAGGGCGCACGGTCGTAGTCGATCACTATTTGCTTGAATGTATAACCGGTTGGAATTCCCGTTCCAACCGGTTTTTTGTTTGCCGAGGTCCCCGGCGACCCAGTCCTCTACGCATGAAAAACGGGCGGCCCGGATGCTTATCCGAACCGCCCGTTTGGTGCGATATGTCGAGGCCTCTAGCCTGTAACGTAATACCAGACCACGTTGTCGCCGTTGGAGAGAACGTAGTTGCTGCAGGCCGTCATGGGCGTTGTGCCGTTGACGGAGTACATCCAGCCGCTCGTGCCGCCGTACTGTTTCTCGGCCAAACCACCAATCGCAGAAACATACGTGCCGTACGATGAGCCGTGTGCGTTGACGGAAAGGCCCAGCGCACACAGGGCATCGTAGACGGTAGTGCCTTCGTTAAAGGTAAAGGTGCCACCAGAGGACACAGGATTGCCCACGGCGCTCGATGTGACCGAAACCGTCACCGTTACGTAGTTGGACTCCTGCGAGCCGCCCTGACCGCCCGAGGGAGCGCTTCCGCCATTAGAGCTGGAGGCTCCATCAGACGACTGACCGCCGCCCGAAGAAGCACCGCCAGACACATTGGAAGTATCGCCGGCTCCCGTATTCTGGGCAGCGGATTTATCTCCAGACTTCTTGCCGTCCCGACCATCGGACTTCTTGCTATCCGAGCTTTTATCCGATTCCTTGTTTGAAGACTCGGAATCGTCCTTGGACTCATCCTTTGCGTCATTCGATGACTTGGAATCCTTGGAACTGGCCTCACCCGAAGTCGTAGTCGAGCCAGACGCCTTGGTGTCCTTGGTGACGACGCTCTCCCCCGTCACGGTCTGAATGATCCAGTCGATGGACCAGGCACCGCTTGTGGAAGGATGGACGAAACCCAGCGAGACGACGATCAGAATGGTGCACGCGGCAGTCAGAACGCCAAGGAGCGCCTTGCGACGAGGGGCGGACGCCGCCGAAGCGGCGCCCTTTTGCTTTGCATCGTCGAACTGAATGAACGATGAATCTGGTTGCTTGGGGTCAGCGTCCTTGGATTTATTGGACACAGCCCTCACCTACCGACGTTTGCTGAACACGAACACGCCGACGATGGCGAGACCAATGACGCCGGCGGCAACGCCAACAATGGCGAGCGGGTTGATGCCAGTCTCCTGCTCGGAAGCACTAGAGGACTTCTTAGCAGTGGTCGTGGAAGCAGCACCCGTATCGGACTTGGAATCGGACTTCTTGTCGGACTTGCCGTCCTTCTTGTCAGACTTCTTCTCGTCCTTCTTATCGGACTTATCGGAGTCCTTCTTGTCGGACTTGTTTTCCTTGGTCTCGGTCTTGGTCGACACCGTCGTCTTGGTCACCGGCTTCTGGCCCGGGGCAATAGCGCCGCCCTTCGAGCCGGAGCCAGAACCCGCGCCAGCGCCAGCACCGGAACCGTTGCCAGCGCCGCCGTTGCCACCATTAGTGCCAGAACCGCCATTACCGCCAGGGTTAACGGCATTCTTGGTCCACTTGGCATACAACGTCAGGTCGGCCGTCACCGGCGTGCTAAAGTCATACGCCTGCGTGCAAGCCTCATCGGTATACCAACCGCCGAAAGTGTAGCCATCGCGCGTCGGATCGGCCGGCTTGACCAGCTTGCCATCGGCCGTAGTCTGGAAGTCGACCTTAGAACCCTCGCCAGTCTCAAACGAGACCTTAACGCCACCACTCAGCTTGAAAAGCGTGCCGGAATCGTTGATGTAGTAGAGGTTACCCTTGGCATCGCAGGCAATCGGCGAGTCACAGTAATTGTTGTGTCCCGCTGCGCTAAACGCACCGGTCGCCTGCGCGTCACCCATCTTGTAGCGATACACGCCACCGCCCGAGGTGTAGCTCACATAGTCGGAAGTCGCACCATAGTTGACAGTGAAATAAACGTACGCGTCATCCGCCTGGACACTCACGAGCGGTGCGCCCTTGATGCCACCGGCAGGAAGCACGGAGCCATCGGCAGACGAAACCAACGTCGTAGCAAAGTCATTATCAAGGTCGACAATCGCCAGCGCCGAACCGCCAGAAACCTCGCCACCGACAATTAGCTTATTGCCATACAGCGTGGGCATGCAGGCACAACCCGTAAGACCAAGATCGATGACGCGTTCTTCGGAAATGCGCGAAGAGGCCCTTGCGTTTGCGTCCGACAGTGCCAGCACGTGGAGCTTGCCGTCACGCGAGATCACATAGGCATGCTTGCCGTCTTTGGACAGTACACAGCCGGAGTTGACGATGGCACCAACCGAAACGCTGCCGAGCACATCACCCGTCGACTTGCTAAGCATCTCAACGGTACCCGCACTCGTCGGAACCAGAATATAGCCGTCGCCCACTGTAGCGCTCGTCCAGTAGTAGCCCTCATCAGCATTAACATGCTGCCAAGAAACAGCGCCGGTCAGTATATTAATACGCGTCAGGTGACCGTTATTGTACGTACTCGTTCCATAGTCGACTTCAACGGTGCCAACGTAGAGATAGTTGCCATCGACCGTCAGCTGGGAATTTGACTGGGCAGATTTGCTCACAGAGTCAGCGACCCAAACCGTCGTCAGCGTATCGGCCGTCAGAGCCTGGACCGCACCGCCGTCGAGCGGGACGATGACCAAGCCTTTCGTATAAATCGGACGCGTGGTGTAGCCAATCGCAGTCTGAAGGTTCGACTCGGCAAGCACCTTGCCCGACTCGGCGTCGATCTTAAGCAAACGCTTGTTCACGGCAAGGTAAACGTTGCCGTTCACGACAATAGGCTCACTCGCATTGGGATACGTGGCACCCGAGTAGGCCCTCCAATCGAACGTCCAAGAGCTTGCCAGCGCGCCCGTAGGCGTGGACACGTTCTTGACCACCGCATTGGAATTGCCACTCCAGTCGGCTTTCCAATCGGTCGGGCGCGAAGCGCTCGGATCGACTACGACTTCATCGGGATTAGGAACGGTGTCGCCAGGGGCGTAAGCCCAGACGATTTTGTCGCCCGACTTGAGCACGTAATCGCTATCGAGCTGAGGCCCGGGAACGCCGTTGACAAAGAACGACCATGCACCCGACAGCTCGGTGCCATCAAGTGGGGAGACAAGACTATGAACACCCCAATAACCAAATTGGTCGTACATCTTGGACTCAATGCCAATGGCATCGAAGTAGGCAGCGGAAGCGTCCTTGATCGTCGTGCCCTCGACAAACACCTGCGTCGAAGGATCGGTCCAGCGCTGCGCCTTCTCATCCTTCTTACCGATGATCTCCATTGAAACGGAAACCTGGCCGGGCATGGTTCCATCAAAGCCATAGACCCAGGTAACCTTGTCCCCGGCCTTGAGTGTGTAATTGCCCGCGCCGACATTGGCCGCCTGACCGTTAACGAAGAACTGCCAGAATTTCCAAGTGTTTTCGTTAACTTTCTCGCTCGAAAGCGTCACGGTCTTGTTGAACGGTGAAGTCAGCGACTCGAGATACCAGCCGTACGTGCCTTTCCCCGTTTTGGCGCCAATGCCGGCCTTTTTAAAGGCCTGCTCGGAAAGATCAGCAGCGGTCGTGCCCTCTTCCACCAAAGCTGTCGTGGGCTGCGCCCATGTCTGCTGAGCGCCCGAGGCGTCCTGGCCGACAACGGTGCAGCTAACGGAAATCTGATTGGCGGGCGCGGGGTCACCGTACTTCGAGTAGCACCAGACGACGGAGTCGCCGTCCTTGAGCGTGTAGCCGCCGGCGCCGACCGCGGAGACGCTGCCGTTGACGAACAGCTGCCAGTGCGCACCGGTCGCCGGGTCGTAGGCGAGCGTGCGGCCCGCGTCGAAGGGCGACGTGATCGAGTTGAGCGCCCAGCCCCAGGAGCCGTTGGGGTCGTAGTCGGCCTTGAGGCCGGCCTGCCTGAAGAGCTGCTCGGAGAGGTCGGCCGCGGTCGAGCCCTCCTTCAGAGCGATCTGCTGCGCGGCGGCCCAGGTCTGCTGGGCGCCCTTGGCGTCGGTGCCGACGACGGAGCACGTGGCCGCGACCTCTTGGCTTGCGGCTTCGGTAGGCTGAGATTCAGCCTCATCGGAAGCGGCTACAACACTTTTGACGTTCTGTTCGGATGAATCCGGCGAAGCAGTAGAAGCCTCGACTGTGGCAGAATCGTCCGACGCTACGCCGTTGCTATCTGCGGCATTCGCCGAAGCGCCATCGTTAACCGACGCATCGCTCGCGTTAGAGCCGGTTTCAGAAACGACACCGTCGGCAGCACCGTCCGCGGCACCCGTGCCCTCGCCCGGCGTCGCAGCCTGAGCCACAGCCTCGGCAATGCCCTCGGCGCCCTCGGCCCACAGCTGAGCCGGCGTGGTGCCAAAGGCCATCGCGAAGGCCAGGAATGCCACCAGGCCGCGCTTGGCTACGCCGCGCGCAATTGCGCCACGGCGATGCGAGACGCGCTGGCGCTCGTCCACAAACATATCCATTTGTCTCCCATTGTCTGTACTTGGAGCGTTGCCTTGAGGCTGTCCCACGTCATCGCGCATGTTGCGCTCGAGTTCCCCCATCGGGGTCCCCTTCCCTCCAGAGCCCTATGCACACCGGCGGCATACGCCGCAGCCGCATGCAAGATGGGAGGCGATCCGACTTAACCTTAACGACTCGGGCACGTCGTCCGATCTGCGACGCGAACATCCCGAGCCAAGAGGAATTACGGTTACTGGTACAGCCGGGGACTTGCACCCCAATTCTCCCAAACGCGCAGGTAAACCGCGCATTCGTGCGTCTCCGCACCACCATCTAGGCCATCGATTATTACCGTCAAAATGGTATCACGCAAAAGGGCCTCGCACGCAGGCGAAGCCCAAGGTAAAAGCTATTGTTTGCGATAGGAAAATGCGGTGACGGTCGCGGCCTCTAGTGCTTGCCGCCGTGACTGTTGAGCCAGATATTGCGGCCCAGCATAAGCGCCAGCACCAGTGCGCTGACGTAGCCCATAAAGCCAATGACCGGGATACCAAACACAACCGGCTCGATGCGCGCGTAGTACACCACCGACGAACCGATAAACAGGCCGGCGATAACGATAGCCATCGACATGCGGTCGATAATTCCGCCCAGCTGTCGCAGTGCCTTATCGCTGCTCATGATCTGCGTGTTCACCTTAAGCTGGCCGCGCGTAAGCATGCGCGAAGCCAGCCCCAGGTACTCAGCCGCCTCGAGTGAGCCCTTCGCCGCGCGATAGCTGCTCGCGGCAAGATCGCGCCCCATGTCGCGCACGCGCGTATAGGTGCTTTTCTCGTTTTTAATGTGCGTTTGGATGATCTGGATCATGTTGACGTTGGGCATGTACTCGGTCAGCAAACCCTCGAGCGTCACCATGCCGCGCGCGAACATCGTTACCACGCTCGGCAGCTCAACGTCGTTTTTGCGCGCCAGGTTTAACAGCGAGGTCAAAAACTCGCCGATATCCAGATCCTTCAGGTCAAGGCCTGCAAAGTCAGCCACGATAAAGTCCAAATCGGACAAAAAGGCCGAATGATCGAGCTCAGCCGAGTCGCCACGCGTCACGGCGAAGCGCATGAGCGAATCCTTGAGCTTGGGCACGTCACCCTCGGCCACGGCGAAAATCATGTCCTTGACGATACCGCGATCGTGACTCGACATGCGTCCGACCATGCCCAAGTCGATAAAGTAAACGATGCCGTCCTTGAGAATAATGTTTCCCGCATGCGGGTCGGCATGGAAAAAGCCGTCATCGAGCACCTGCGTCGAGTAGTCCTCGACGATTGTGGCACCGATCTTTTCCAAGTCATAGCCCTCGGCCACCAAGCGTTCAGGATCGGCGATCGAAATGCCGTCGACGTAGTCCATAACCACCACGTGCTCGGTGCACAGGTCCAGATAGGATTTAGGGCACGTCACGCCATGAACGCTCTTATGGAACTCGTAGAAGTCGTTGAGGTTTTTGGCCTCGGCCAAAAAGTTGGTCTCCTCGCGAAACGAGGTCCACAGCTCCTCGACTACGCCGTGCAGGTCAACGAATTGATCAGTGTTGACGAACTTGGAAACGATACGCACCACCGAGCGGATGATATCGATGTCCTGTGCCATAACCTGCTGCGCACCGGGGCGCTGCACTTTGACGGCCACGTCCTCGCCCGTCACCAGACGAGCGCGGTGCACCTGCGCGAGCGACGCGCTACCGAGCGGGTTGGGGTCGATCGCATCGAACATCTCCCCCAGGCGCAGGCCGTATTCTTCTTCCAGACAGCTGAGTACGACCTCGTACGGCACCGGCTCCACGTCGGAGCGCAGACGACGCAGCTCGTCGCAAAAGCGCTGCGGCAGAATCTCGGACCGGTTGGCCAAAATCTGCCCCATCTTGACGAACATGGGGCCGAGTTCCTCGAGCAGGCGGCGCAAACGAACCGGCGTGAGGTTATCCCACACGCGGTACTTTTTGACCAGGCGTACAATCTGCCCAATGCGTTCGCGACGACCCGCCGGCGTGAGCTGGTATTCCTCGTCCGGCGCCATCGCGTCGGGCTCCTCGGGCACCATATCGACGGCGCGCGGCTTCTTGCGAGCGCCCGAGACGGCGGCGTCGACCTCATCGACAACCGCCGCCTCGTCACCCAAGGGATCTAGATTGTTGTAATCGGTGGTGGAATCTGCCATCTGCGCTGCTACTCGGCCTCTTCGGTATCCTTCGCATCGTCGGGCTCAACGGACTCGACGGGCACCGAGGTCACGTTGTCCTCGACCGAATCGACGATGTCGCGCACATGGGCCAGGAAGGCAGTGCGCTCGGGAGCGGTCATGACGCGGACGCGGGCAAGGATAAGCTCGTCAAGCACGCGCTGGGCCGCGGTCTCGCCCTGCATGCCCAGACGCTCGGTCAGGTCGGAGATGGTGCCACCGGCCTGCTCGAACATATCGGACACGCTGCGGGCGATATCGGGGGTGGCGGTGTCCTTGCGGACCTGCTCGCCCTTGGTGTTAAGGTCGTCGAGGACCTTCTTGCCGCCTTCGACAGCAACGGCGGCAGCGCCAAAGCCAACGTTGATGGCGCCGTTAACAAGCTGATCGAGTTTCATAACCATGGTTGTCTCCAATCACAAACAACTGCATTGGCGTTCTTGTACCCAAGATTGAGCGAAAGCGACAAAGCGTTTTAGCGCTATTCAATCGACGGGAAATCCCTACCTCACGTTGTCGTTCATCGCGAAAGAGTTCTTCATGGCGCAGCTCGTGGTGTAGAGCACCTTGCCCAGTAGAGCATCGGTCTCCACGCGAACACGCTCGGCAAAGGCCTCATTGGCGCGTGCAAGCTCGGCAGGTACCTCGGCCTCGGGCAGAGCGGCTACGGCAGCATCGACGTCATGGATCTGCTTGTGGCCCATGCCACCGACCTTCTCCTGGTAGTCCTCCACAGCGCGGCCGCACTCATGGAAGCGGACGTCGGCCAGCGCGCCGATCAGGCGGTTGGCCCAGTAGAAGTTTTCGGACGTCACGCGAGCCTGCGTGTCGGCATAATACTCGGGCATGGTCTCGACGTTGGCGTACAGCGGAACCAGCGCGTTAAACGAGTTGGAGCCAAAGGCCATCCACTGCACGGCGCGGTAGGCCGGCTGCGCATAGGGGCGCAGCTGCAGCACGGCGAGCTGGCTGTTACGGTTGATGCCGATGGGACGATAGGCGCCGCGTGTGGCGGGCGTACCCTTGCTGCCGTAGCAGTCGTACTCCGTGCCCTGGTAGTGGCTCGAAAGCACGTACTTGATGTCCTCGATGGTCACCTTGCGCTCAGGCACGCGGCTCCAGGGGATGTCATCGCTCTCGGGCGTGTAGTCGGCCTCGGGACCGTCCCACACATCGCTGGGGTTAAGGCAGCGCTGCATATACCAGGCGCGCGGCGTGTTGTAGACGTGGTCGCTGTCGCTGTGCGAGCCAAAGGCCTCGCGCGGGTTGAAGACCGCGGCCGGACCGTCGCCCTCGACGCCCAGCGTCAGGTCCAGATGCCACTCGGCCATCCAGGAGCGCAGGTCGGCGGAGCACATGTGGTCGGTCTGGGCGGCGTCGGCGTCGTCCAGGTCAAAGCTGTCGATACCCAGCTGGTTGGGCATGGTCACATAGGCGTCATCGGGCACGCGCTTGGCGATCCAGTGGTGGCCGCCGATGGTCTCGAGCCACCAGATCTCGTCCACGTCGCTAAAGGCGATGCCGTTGTTCTCGTAGGTGCCGTAGCGCTCGAGCAGATCACCCAGGATACGAACGCCGTCGCGAGCGGACTTGGCATACGGCAGGACCAGGGTCACCATGTCCTCCTCGCCCAAGCCACCGGGCTGCGCCGGAACGTATCCATCCTCGCCTTCGTTGCCCTTGGCGGGCAGGTAGTCCACAAGCGGGTCGGCGCCGCGGACGCGCTCGTTGGTGGTGAGCGTCTCGGTTGCGGACATGCCGACATTGAGCTCGTTGAAACCGGCCTCGGCCCAGATGCCGTGGCCCGGGACAACATCGGGGACGCTCGTGTAGCGCATGGGGTTATCGGGCAGCTCAACGGTCAGGTGGCTCAGGACGCTCGTGTAGACGCGCGGCTGCTCGTCGGGATGCACCACGCGCATGCGCTTGGGCTCAAACACCCCGTTGGACGAGTCCTCGTTGCGGGCAACCAACGTCGACCCGTCGTAGCTCGCGTTCTTACCAACCAAAATCGTTGTGCACGGCATGCGCATCCTCCTTGAGCGAAGAAATCAAACGATAACAGTGTATCGCTTCGGCGCAGAAAGGGCGAAACCGCGGCGCTGGCAACCCCTGTGGTCAAAAAATGCCAAATATGAGTACTGTCACCAATTTAGTAACAGCAATTTTGCTACGTATGGGTGTCGAAAGTCTACATTTGTTCAAAAATTAGATGATGTAATTCCTCATAGGTCCAATAAAATAAGCTCTCTATCGATAATAAATATCGTTAGAGAGCCTATTTGACCTAAAATATATGTGACTATCTTGGCAACAGTACTCATATTTGGCATTTTTTGTCCACGGGGTATAGAACTAACCCCTCAAACAGCCCAAAACGCCTATTTCGATGCGCGCTCGGCCGCTTCGATCACGTGTTTGGCGAGGATCGCCGTCGTCACAGCGCCCACGCCGCCCGGCACGGGCGTGATGGCGTTAACGACCGGCTCCGCAGCATCAGAATCGACGTCGCCGACCAGCTTGCCGGCGGCCTCGTCCCAGTTAATGCCCACATCGATGATCGTCTGGCCCTCGCGAACCGCATCCGCGCCAATCGTGCGCGCGCGTCCAACGGCCGCGACCACAATATCAGCCGCACGACACTCGGCAGCCAAGTCGCGCGTATGCGTATGGCACGTCGTCACCGTGGCATTGCGAGCCGTAAGCATGGCGGCAACGGGACGACCAATCACCAGCGATCGACCGACGACCGCGACCTTGGCCCCATCCAGCTCAACGCCGTAATGGTCCAGCAACGCCAGCACGGCCTCGGCCGTGCAGGGAGCAAAGCCCTCGCCTCGCCCCGAAAGCGTGGTAAGCAGCGAGGCCGGCGTCATGGAGTCAACATCCTTGGCGGGATCGAGTGCCGCGGCAACCGCATCCTCGTCAAGCCCGGCGGGCAGCGGGCGAAACATCAGGCATCCGTGAACAGCCAGGTCGGCATTGATGCCCTCGATAGCCGCCAGCAGCTCATCCTGCGAAACATCGGCAGGCAGCAACACGCGACGAGCTTCGATGCCCACCTTTTCGCAGCGTTTGAGTGCACCGCGCTCGTAGGACAGGTCGTCCTCGCGCTCGCCCACGCGAACCATGGCCAACGTCGGCACAACGCCGCGCTCACGCAAAGCCGCGCAGCGAGCAGCGAGCTCCTCAGCCAACGCGCGGGCGACGGGAGCACCCTTCAATAGCTCGGCCATGGCTATCCCCTCTTCCTTGCGGCGTCGGCGGCGCGGCGCGCCAGCGCATCGGCGCGCGGCAGCCACGTATCCAGCAGCTCATCGCACGCCGCCTCGAGTTCCTCGGCGCGCGCCCGGTCTTTCATAGATGTGGTGTTGGCAAAGAGCGTCAGGCTCGCACCCTGCATGGCAGCGCGGCAGAACACGGCGCCGCAGGCCACGTCGGACAACAGCTGGCGCGAGCCCTTATCGGCCATGTCCTCGAGCAGCGCCAGCGCGCGGCCGCAGGCATCCATGATCCGATACGGTGGCATGGCCGCCACGTGCAACGCGTCCTGAATCGCCGCAGGTCGAGCTGGGTCCTCGCGCGGAATACCGTACGCAGCGGACACCTGGCCGTACGCGCGAACGTCCTCGGCGACCAGGTCCACAAGTTCCTGCGCCAACTCGTCTGCCTGGGCAAATGCGCGCGTCAGGTCGTCCGCGCGATCGGCAAGCGCGGGATTAGTCGCCCCATAACGAGCAACCATCCCACAAAGCGAGGCACCCAGCGCGCCCACAAAGGCGCTCGCGCTGCCGCCGCCGGGAACCGGCTCGCGCGCGGCCAGCGCCTCGGCGAACCCGCGGCAGGTCTTGTCCATCATCTCTTGGCTCATACGCATGCACCCTCAAGTCGTATACATCGGTCGGGTGGCAACCGCCGGCCAACCGCATCGATCACATAATGGTGCTAAGTCTAGCCCATAAGTACTCGAGCGTCAGCGCACCTGGCCATCGCGGATTTCTATGACACACGATAGGCGGCAGCGACGCAAACATGGGACACATGACCCACGTTTCGGGACTCTCGGACGGCGGCAACTGGGGCATACATATAAGTAAGGAGCCCCATGTTGGGGCAACGCCCGCCACGGCGCCGGACAAAGAACGGAGGAATCACCGCACAGCAAACAAAGCCATCATGTGCGCGCGCAAGCGCCGACCGGCGATCCGCGACACACGATGCCTCTAACAGACAAGGAGGACGCCACCATGAAGAAAAAGACCCTATCAATCCTTTCCCTTTGCATCGCCCTCTTTGCCGCGCTTGCCCTTGTCGGCTGCGGCGGGAACGCATCGGGCGGGGGCAGCAGCGCATCCAAGAGCGAGGGCAAGGAAAAGGCCCCCGTCGCCAAGAAGACCGACTTTATCTGGTTTAAGGTCGAGATGCCCGAGGGCGTCGGCGTAAGCGACTCCGCCGGCAAGAATGCCGACAGGGTCCAGCTCACCTTCCCCGAAGACGAGAACGCCTCGGCCGATCGCTTTATCCCCGTTTGGAAAAAAGCGATGACAGCCGAGGAATCCCACGCCGACCAGGCAGAAAAGAAGGGGGATACGTTCCAGTGGAAGGATGACGGGTCCGTCGAGTATAACGGCAGGACGTGGCTCGTCGGAACATACGAGGACAACAGCGGCATCTCAACCATGCTTTTTACCGACGTTGAGCCGGGAAGCGTCTACGTCCTCATCTCGAACTTCGACAAGCACAAGAAAGAAGCCGAGACGCTCCTCAACTCCATCGAGTTCCCCGATGACATGGCAGAGGCAGTTTCCGAGGCGCGCGAAGTCGAGATTTCGAGCATCGAGCTCAAGTAACGGGACACCCGCACGCGCCTACGCGCACCTGCGCACATGCGCCCCATTAAAGCAACGGGCACCCAACCCCGGGGAGGGCCGACAGGCATCGGCCCTCCCCTCTTTTGGACCCGCGCATATTGCCACTTGTCGGCGCAAATCCGGCCCTCAGAATGGGACACATGGCCCACCCTAGCGAGCCGTCCACGCGTACAGTAAAGGCAGGTAATCCATGGGCGGTTACAGATCGAGGAGGACACGACCATGAAAAAGAAGGCCTTTGCGATTCTCACACTCTGCATCAGTCTCCTTGCCGCGGTTGCCCTGGTGGGTTGCGGCGGAAGCGGCGGCGCTACCGGCAGTGGCGGTGGCGGCGGCGCAGAAAAGCCAGCCGTGGATATGAGGACCGACTTCATTTGGTTTAAGGTCGAGGTGCCCGAGGGCGTCGAGATCACCGACGTTGCCGGCGACACCGCCGACAGGGCCCAGTTTAAGTTCACCGAGAGCGAGCACGCCAGCGATCGCTTCATCCCTGTCTTCGACTCTGACAAGAACGCTGACGAGCTGTTCGACTACGAGGCCAAATGGAAGGCCAACTTTGAGTGGACCGAGAATGATCCCGTCAAGTACAACGGCAAGACTTGGCGCAACGCTTCCTATACACACTCGGGCGGCGTAACGACTGAGTACTTCACCGAAGCAGGCGGCGGCAGCGTTTACGTGAGCATCGACAATGTCGAGGAGCACAAGGACGCCGTCGAGACCATGATGAAGTCTCTGGAATTTGCCGACGACATCGCCGAAGCCAAGACCGAGGCCATGGACGTCAAGCTCGACGATATCGAGATCAAGCGCTAAGCAACTGGCGAGCGCAGCGGGAAACACGGGCGCAGTGCAAACAAGCGACGGTGCCCCAGCGTTTCGTACTAAGGGAGGGCCGGTAAACCGACCCTCCCTTTCTTATGCCGGCACCTGACGAACGCGAGGATGCCGGACGCCGGAACCACCCCAAATGTGGCAACGGTACGAAAACGGCAAGCACCCAAACACGTCCGCCCGCCGATTTATAGCGCCGCGCACACAATTAAACCAGCATCTTTAAACATCTGGGCAGTATAGTGACCAAAACTATCGCATAACCGCACCCTGCGAATGGAGGAGTTATGACCGAACACCACGCCATCAGTCGTCGAGCGTTTACGCTGGGCCTAGGACTTGCGGCGTTGTCGCCGCTTGCAAGCCTGCCCGAAACCGCGGGATTGGGCCTTCCCATGCGCGCGGCATTTGCAGAAGACACGCCCACACCGGCGGCCACCCTCGACAAGTTCGTCATTCGCCTTCGCCCCGCGGGCTATTTTCGCACCGCGAGCGTCAACCAAGACGGCAACGTTCGCGGCAACGTCTGCCACCTGTTTAACGACGGCACGTCCAGCAAGCTCATCCTTGAGAACGTAACGACCAAGAATGACGATACAAACTGGTATGCTATCCGCACCTTGCTCAATTTCGAAGAGCATAAAAAGACGGGCTACAGCATTTGGTCGGTCGACGACGACTCTGACAAAGATGGAAAGGTCATCCACGTATGGGGCGGCGAGTATGACAACAAGCCCAGCCGCGCTTTTGCGTTCGAGCGTCAATCAAACGGAACCTATATCATCCGAGACCGCACGGTCGAGAAAGAAACCGAGAAAAAAGACATTAAGTACCTGGCAATAGAATCGAACGGCGAAGACCAGGACAACAATAAGATCTGCCATAAGAGTAAGAGCATTCCGTGGGAGCTCGAACTTATCGGTTACGACATGAAAAAGAACGATGCCACGGTTAGCAGCCTCGACTGGATCACGTACAGCAGCTACGTCGATGGGCCATGTTGGATGAAATACGTCGACGACAACAAGTTCCTCGACGAGCTGAGCATCCCGGGTACGCACGATTCGGGCACCTGCAGCGTGGACAACGACACTGAGCCCCAATCCTCGCAAGTAAAATGCCAGCAGGATTACATTCCCACGCAGTTGCTCGAAGGCATTCGCTATTTTGATATCCGGCTCGGAAAGGGCGACGACCCCGGTATCGACCACGGGGATTACTACCTGCTCAAAAAAGACGCGTACTTTATGCATCTTTCCGATGTCATAGGCTACTTCAAAACGTTTTTGAACGAAAACCCGACAGAAGCGCTCATCATGCTTGTATCACGAGGCAACGACGAGGCTACCGACGAAAGTGTTACGACGGCTTTCGCCAAGGTTTTGGACGACAACCCCAAACTGTTCTATACGTCGAGCCGAATCCCCACGCTACACGAGGTGCGCGGAAAGATCGTTCTGCTGCGTCGATTTAGGCTCGCCGGCAACAGTGTAAGCGGCCACACGTGGGGCCTCGACCTTACCGAATGGGATGACAAGATCAAGGCTCACTCCGACAGCGCCACTATGTGTCTCGTCCAAGACGCGCGGGGCTTTGAAGCCGCGGGGGAAACAGGCGACAAAGAGCCCTATTGCACCAAGGTATACGCCCAGGACAAGTACAAACTCACGGGAACCGACAAGCTCAGCTGGGTCGATAATGCGCTGAAGGAAACGACCGGGCGCACGCGCAACGAGGTAGATGTCGAGGACGATAACGGGGCCAAGGAGCAAGTCCTGGAGCGCTGCTGGTCTATCAACTACACCAGCTGCACGGGCTTGTCGCACGGAGGCAATCCTTTTACCTCGGCACGAGTAGTCAACGAGCATCTGTATAAGAGCCCGTACATCAACCCCAGCGGCACCGAGGATACAAAGTCAGATTACCTCAAGCACATTGGCATCATCGCATCCGACTTTGTTGATGCGGCGCTGGCCCGGAGCATCTACCAGCGCAATTACGATACGGAGCACAAGCAGACGGCTTCGTACTATCTCCCGTACTATCTCCCGACCCGCATGCGCATGACGTACGGCGACTCGCTGAGCGATGCCTCATTCCAGGATGGCAAGACCGTTGGCGAGGGTCATTTCCGCCTTGCCGACAGCAGCAACGCGCTCAACGCGACAGCTTCGGGCCATGCGTTTGCCATTGAATACGTGGATGTCGACGCCCTGGGCAACGAGACCGTTACGGGGCTGCAGGGCTCTGTGCCCATCGATATCGATCCACGCGCGCTGACGCCCCATTTTGAGGGACTCGAAGGCCTTAAGGCCGGCGAAGACGTGCGCGCCAAGATTGCGGCATCACTCGAGGGCAAGCTCGAAACCGATGCCTGCACGGCCCAGCTCGAGTTTGTGCACGACGCGAACGGCGCTCCGGGCACGGCAATGGCCGAGGGCGAAACATTTGCCGCAGGAACGTACTGGGTGCGCGTGAACGGTCTCTTGGGCGACGCGGCGCAGAACTACACGCTCGCCAGCGACGGAGCCGCAAGCTTTACCGTAGCGGCCTCGGGCAGTGCAGGCGGCACCGGCGCCGGCAACGGCAGCGGCACGGGTTCCAACGCAGACAGCGCTGATAAGAATGGTAAGGGCAACAAGGGCAAGGGCTCGGGCGGAAAGCTCGCCAACACGGGCGACGGTTCCGGCATTGCCGCCGGGCTCGCCGCTGCCGCCATGGCGACGACAGTCGCCGGCGCAGCAATGCTTGCCAGTGACCGCGACAATACCGAGGACGTTAACGAATAGGCAAGCCAGTTTTTTGGGCGCATCAACTCAATCGGGGCGCAGAATACCGTTCTGCGCCCCGATTTTTACCTTGGACCGAACGCCGTTATCGGCTACATCACCATGTTCAGCGCATTCACGAACTCCTGAGCTTGGGAGCGGCTGCTCAGGCTAAAGACACAAGCAGTCAACAGCCTGTTACGTAGGAAAACGTCGCGGCCCTTGATCCTGTTGACCCCCGTGATGTCCTTAAGATAGACAATCTCGGTGTGCTTGCCGCCGAAAGTACCCTTCCTGAGCACCTCGATACGATTGGGGTAGATCTTGACGTCTTTAAACCTACCCGAACCTTTGTCCTGGAATAGCAGCGTGTTGTTGTCCATACGCGTCACTCCCGTGGGGTTCGCTAAAACTGTCTCTATTGCCACATTTTAGTCACCGCAAGGCTCCCATGCGAAGGTGCCAGACAGCAAAGCAATTCGTGTCCGCGCGAGGCTTTAAACTAAATGCAATCAAGATGCATTCCACAAGAGGAAAGTGGGGCGACAGTGATGGGCGAACTGGTAAACCGTGGAGAATCGGCAATCGTGCCCGAAGGTTTTTACAAGCAGGTCTCCTCAATTCTCAACGCCGCTCGCGACAAGGCCTATACCGCCGTTAACTTTGCGATGGTTGAGGCGTATTGGGAGATCGGCAAGAGCATTGTTGACGAGCAGGGCGGAGAGGAGCGCGCCAAGTATGGAGAGGCGCTGCTCAAGGCCCTCGCAATCAGACTTACTAAGGATTTTGGTAAAGGTTTTGAAGCAAGAGAGCTGCGCAAAATGCGTCAGTTCTATCTTGCGTTTCCAATTCGGGACTCACTGCGTCCCGAATTGAGCTGGACACATTACCGCAGGTTAATACGCATTCCTGACCCCGAAGCTCGCAACTGGTACATGAACGAATGCGCCGACTCTCGCTGGAGCACGCGCCAGCTCGAACGCCAGATCAACACCATGTTCCGCGAGCGCCTACTTGCTAGCAAGGACAAGGAGGCCGTCACCCAGGAAATCCAAAAGAGCGCCCCGGCTCGTCGCCCCGAGGATATCATCCGCGACCCATATGTACTTGAGTTTTTAGGTTTCTCGGACGATACTGCGTTTCGCGAGAGCGATCTAGAGCAGGCGCTCATCACGCATCTTCAGAAGTTCCTGCTGGAGCTTGGTCGTGGTTTCGCTTTTGAGGCGCGCCAAAAGCGCATCACCTTTGATGGGCGCCATTTCTATATTGACCTTGTGTTTTACAACTATCTGATGCGCTGCTTCGTGCTTATCGACCTTAAGACGGACGATCTTACGCACCAGGACTTGGGCCAGATGCAAATGTATGTGAACTACTACACGCGCGAGCTCATGAACGAAGGCGACAATCCGCCCATAGGCATCGTGCTCTGCGCGGACAAAAGCGATTCGATTGTCGAGTACACGCTACCCGAAGACAACGACCAAGTGTTTGCCGCCAAATACCTGCCGTATCTTCCAAGCAAGGAAGAACTGGCGCGCGAGCTGAGTGCCGAGTACCGCGCCATCAACGAAGCGACTAATGGCGAAGCGCAAGGGTAGCGGCACGTTGCGACCGATACCCCCGACGGCGCTCCACATCACCCGGGATAAGAGGAGCTTTCCATGACAGACAGACCGAAAACAACACTGCGCGACTGCATCTATGGGCTTGCCGTCGGTGACGTGCTGGGCGTTCCCTACGAGTTCAGGCCCCGCGGCACGTTCGAATGCACGGGCATGATCGGCTACGGCACGCATGGGCAACCCGCCGGCACCTGGAGCGACGACACATCTATGACGCTTGCTACCTGCGACTCGATTAGGGAGCTCGGGCACATTGACACCGCGGACATGCGCGACAAGTTCGTAAGCTGGATTGCCCGTGGCGAGTATACGATCGACGGCGTTTTCGATTACGGCGGCACAACCGCCCGCGCCTTGCACACCGGCAAAGGAGGCTCCGGCGAGCGCGACAACGGCAACGGATCGCTCATGCGCATCGCGCCCCTGGCGTTCACCGATGCGACAGACGAAGAGGTCAGCGAGGTCTCCGCGATTACGCACGCCCACAGAACGTCAACCGATGCATGCGTCATATTTGTCGAGCTGATGAGGACCGTGATGAACGACGCGCTCCCCTCGTGGGCACTCCACCTGAAAGGCGTGCCTGAGCAGGAAATCAGGTCAGGTGGCTTCGTGCGCGACACGCTTAAAGCCGCTACCTGGTGCTTTGTCAACACCAACAGTTACGAAGATTGCGTCCTTGCCGCCGTCAATCTGGGCGACGACACCGACACCACCGCAGCCGTCGCAGGTGCGCTCGCTGGCACGGTATACGGTATCGACGCGATTCCACGGGAATGGATCGACACCCTGCGCGGCAAAGAGTTGATTGAGGGCTGCTTGTTTTAGGGCGCCATTCAAGAAATAAGGTAGGAGGCATCATGGAGAGGAAGATCGCGAATATCGATGAGTTCCAAATGGACGAAAACGAGACCCCGATACTCCCAGCGGGGCTGAGGGAGGAAGAATGCCTTTACGTCCTCCCCGACGGGCGTTACCTCCCCTGCGGGCTCTACAGGACCGCGGACGGCGGTTCGCTCATTTATGAGCCATCCGAACTATGCTTCTTCGAACAGATGCTTGCTCAATTCAAAGAGTGCTAGAGACTTGATTGCCCGTTAGATCGGCACTGTTCCAAACCATGGGGGTAGGATGTCTCCCACCGCGGCCTGTGAGGTGAAATCTTGACCGCCGCGGAATCCGCCTACGGGCAACGCTCCATCTCTGGTTGGGGTGAAGCCTATGAACTTGTTTCTCGAAATCCGGCGCCTCTCGATGTATGTGACCGGCATTGCCCGGAACCTCTACTCGATCTGGCGGGAATATAAGCAGTAACGGATAGCGAAGAGAGTCATGGAAAAGGGTCAGTTGCAGCCGACCCTTTAAGACGATAGAACCTGCGTTGCCCGCGCTTCCAAAGTTGACCGACTGAGGAGCGGGTTCCGCGGCACAACCTGATTTTATCCAGCGAGGCGGCTCTTTTCCAGCCGCTCCGCCGTTTATTTACACCTACCGCCACAAGTGGATTCCGCGCGAACGAGAGCAAAGAAACAACGCCGGCGCGGCCAACAGAACAGACAATCCATGCGATCAAAGAAATATAAAAGCTCCCGCGGCCTCGGTTCCTCGCCCAGGTCTAGGCACTTTTCTTGGCACCATCGCACCACGTCCGCCATCGCCTCCGGCTCGACACTCATTAAAATGCAAGCGGGAAACGATCTCAAGATCACCAACAACAGCTTCAAGCAAGCGCTTGAGCAACTGTCACAACACGAGCGCCTGTAAATAGGAGCCAGTTTAATAAGTAAGAGAGCCTTGCCACCAATTGTCATTCTGGCGCGGTCAACCGATAAGTCAAATGGCAACTAACGGGTGTCAGATATACCAATATATGCAAGATTAACTGCTAGAATGCAATGGTGGACAGGCTCACCAACGTCGAAGAAGCATAAGGTAAGGAGTGCGCATGATTGCTGTCGACTACAGCTCCTCAACGTCATTTAATGAGGATGCTTTCGAACAAGGCATCATTGACCACTTGCAAACGAGCCTGGGGTACGAGCACCTCTATGGACCTGATGTCGCTCGTTCCTCCGACGCGTTTGACGACGCCTTCCTACCTGACGTCATTGGGCCCGCTATTGAGGGCATTAACCCCACGCTCAATCGACGAGCGATTGAGGCCTCAATAACTAAACTAAAGGAAATCGAGGGCAGCGACCTCATCGCCAAGAACAGCATCTTTATGGACATGCTCCAGAACGGTGTGGAGACAAGCTGGTTTGACGGCAAAGAAGAGCATACGGACATCGTGCGCTTGGTCGATTACGACAATCCCGAAAAGAACTGCTTCCACGTTGTTAACCAGTGGACCTACATCGAGTGTGGCACCAACAAACGTCCAGATGTCATCGTATTCGTCAACGGGCTTCCGCTCGTTCTCTTTGAATTGAAGTCACCCGCTCGTGCCGACGCTGACAGCGAAGATGCCTACCAACAGATTCAAAACTACAAACGACAGATTCCATCGCTTTTCGTGTACAACGCCTTCTGCGTCACCAGCGACATGCTTCACACCAAGGTTGGCACGATCACCGCCAACGAGTCGCGCTTCGTTGAGTGGAAGAGCGTCGATGGAAGCTACGAGGCCACCCAGTACGCCGATTGGAAGACGCCTCTGGACGGTATGTTCCCCAAGGAGCGGCTCATCGACATCCTGAAGAACTTCATCCTGTTCTCCGAGGACGCGAAAATCCTCGCGGGGTACCATCAGTACTTCGCGGTAAACAAGGCACTCGAGAGCGTGCATGAGGCCATCGGCGGCGACGGCAAGGGCGGCGTCTTCTGGCACACGCAGGGCTCGGGCAAGTCGCTTTCGATGGTTTTCCTTGCCCATCTGCTCGAAGAGAAACTCGACAGCCCCACCATCGTGGTGATCACCGACCGCAACGACCTCGACTCGCAGCTGTTCGCACAGTTCTCCAGATGCTCAGATTTCCTGCGCCAGACGCCCGTTCAGGCGCAGAGCCGCGCCGATCTTGCGCAGCAGATCTCGAGCCGCCGCGCCAACGGCATCATTTTCACCACCATGCAGAAGTTCGAGGAAGAGGCCGTCGCCCTTTCCGAGCGCAAGAACGTCGTGGTGATGGTAGATGAGGCGCACCGCGGACAATACGGGTTCGAGGAGAAATACGACCGTGACGGTAAGAAGCACACGGGCACCGCGTTGCTCATCCGCCGCGCCCTTCCGAATGCGACCTTCATCGGCTTTACCGGCACCCCTATTTCTGCCGAAGATCGATCGACTCGCGAGGTTTTCGGCGATTATATCGACGTCTACGACATGACTCAGGCAGTAGAGGACGATGCAACTCGACCCGTGTTCTACGAGAGCCGCGTCGTCGCACTCAAGCTGGATCAGGGCATCCTTGCAAAAGTTGATGATGAGTACGAAAAGCTCACCGAGCAGGCTAACGCCGAAACCATTGACGCAAGCAAGCGCAACTTTGCAAATCTGGACGCCGTTCTAGGTGCACCCGAAGTCATCGATGCCCTATGTCAGGACATCGTAGAGCACTATGAGACCAACCGTGCGCACGAACTCACCGGCAAGGCAATGATCGTTGCGTATTCGCGCCCCGCTGCCATGGCTATATATCAACGTATATGCAAGCTGCGACCCTCTTGGAAGGACGAGGGCAAGCTCGGCGTTGTCATGACCATGGGCAATCAAGACCCCGAGTGGTGGTTCGACGTTGTAGGCAATAAGGCCCATGTGAAGGAGATGGCAAAGCGGTTTAAGGATGACGCCGACCCGCTTAAAATCGTAATCGTCGTAGACATGTGGCTCACCGGTTTTGACGTGCCGAGCCTTGCCACCATGTATGTGTATAAACCCATGCGCGGGTATAACCTGATGCAGGCAATCGCACGCGTAAACCGAGTATACAAAGACAAGGTTGGCGGATTGGTTGTTGACTACGTAGGCATAGCCAACGCCCTTAAACGCGCCATGAAGGACTACACCAAGCGCGACCAAAAGAAATACGGCGACATGGATATCGGGAAAACCGCCTATCCTAAGTTCTTGGAAAAGCTGGCGGTCTGTCGCGACAAAATGTTCGGATACGATTATTCGGAATTCATGAGCACCGAGTCCGCCGCACGTCGAAGCGAACTCATAACGGGTGGAGTAAATCATATCCTTGCACCCGGCGACGAAGATGCTGCCCGCGACTTTGTTGAGCAGGCAGGAGTCATGCTCAAAGCCTATGGACTCGCCAAAAGTCGCGCAACAGACATGCAGCGCATCGAGGCTGGCTATTTCCAGGTTGTTCGAGAGCTCATCCTTCAGCTCACCGAGCAGGGCGGCGCCCGCAGCAAAAACGGAGGCAAACTTACCCTTAAGCAGGTAAATGAGCGTATCAATGCGCTACTCGAACAGAACATCGTCCATACCGACGGCGTAATAGACCTGTTTAAGGTGGAAGACGAAACGGTTTCGATTTTTGATCCCAAGTTTCTGTCGAGCCTCTCGCGTATGAAAGAGAGGAACTTGGCTTACGAGTTGTTGAAAAAACTCATCGACGACCAGATTAAGGGCTACCGCAGGAAGAGCATAACGCAGGCAAAAAAGTACTCGGAACTCATGCAAAGCATGGTAAATAGCTATCTAAATGGACAGCTCACCAACGCTGAGGTATTCGAAGAAATGCTCAAGATGGCGAAAGAGATGCTTTCCGAAAACCAAAAGGCAAAGGAGCTTGGGCTTAGCGAAGAGGAGTTTGCGTTTTACGAGGCGCTAACACAACCGCAGGCAGTCGCTGATTACTATCGCGAGAAAAATGACGAGTTGGTCGCCATCACGCAGGAGCTTACTGCGAAGATGCGCGAAATGCGCACGGTCGATTGGCAGAAAAAGCAAAGTGCTCGCGCTGCCATGCGTGTTGCAATTAAGCGCCTGCTCAAACATCATAAGTATCCGCCAGAGGGCATGGAGTCGGCACTGGCCACCGTGATGGATCAGTGCGAACTCTGGGCCGACAATGCAGCATAGGGAGTTAAAACAGCATGGCTAAAAGCAAGGCTAAGGACACCAAGAAGAACACGGCCGACGTTGGCTTTGAGGACCAATTGTGGAACGCCGCAGACGTGCTGCGCGGCAACCTGGACGCTGCCGAGTACAAAAACGTCGTATTAGGCCTTATTTTCCTGAAGTACCTCTCGGACCGTTTTGACGAACGTTACCTAGAACTCGTCGCAGAAGGTTACGGCGACGAAGAAGATCGCGACTGTTACATGGAGCAGAATGTCTTCTTCGTTCCCGAAGAGGCACGTTGGGCGAATATCGCACAGGCGGCACATACGCCCGAAGTTGGCCAGATCATCGACAATGCCATGCGCGCCATCGAACGCGAGAATGACAAGCTCAAGGACGTGCTGCCCAAGAACTTCGCTCGTCCCGAACTAGACAAGCGGCGTTTAGGCGACGTCGTCGACTAATTCACAAATGTACAAATGACCGACAACGAGAGCGAGAAAGACCTGTTAGGGCGAGCATACGAATATTGCCTGCAGAAATTCGCATCAATGGAAGGCAAAAACGCCGGCGAGTTCTATACGCCGTCGTGCATCGTGCGCACGCTGGTTGAAATCCTCCAGCCTTTCCACGGTCGCGTGTACGACCCCTGCTGTGGTAGCGGAGGCATGTTCGTGCAGTCCGCCGCCTTCGTCGAGCACCATGGCGGCAACGTGGTACAGGACATCACCATCTTTGGCCAGGAGAGCAACCCTACCACGTGGAAGCTCGCAAAGATGAACCTCGGTATTCGCGGCATCGAGGCCGATTTGGGCAACTATGCTGACACCTTCAGCGCCGACCAGCACAAGAATGAAAAGTTTGACTATGTGTTGGCAAACCCACCCTTCAACCTCAAGAACTGGGGCGGCGAAGCGCTGCAGGAAGACGTACGTTGGAAGTACGGCATGCCGCCCACGGGCAATGCTAACTTCGCTTGGATGCAGCATATGATTTGGCATCTTAACGGCACGGGCAAGATTGGCCTCGTATTGGCAAACGGGTCGCTCTCGAGCCAGACGAGCGGCGAGGGCGATATTCGACGCGCTATCTTAGAGGACGATTTGGTCGAGGGCATTGTAGCCATGCCGGGGCAGCTGTTCTACAGCACCCAAATTCCCGTGTGCCTGTGGATCCTGAACAAGAAGAAGGCTCAGTCCGGCAAGACGCTATTCATCGATGCCCGCGAAATGGGCACCATGGTCTCTCGCAAACTACGCGAGTTTACCGAAGAGGACATCAATAAAGTTGCATCCGCATTCGACTCCTTCCGCAAGGGCGAGTTCGAGCCCGTGAAGGGGTTGAGCGCCATAGCAGATTTGGATGAAATCGCCAAGCAAGATTTCATCCTGACGCCCGGTCGCTACGTAGGCATTGCCGAGGTCGAAGACGACGGTGAGCCGTTTGAGGAGAAGATGGCACGCCTAACCAGCGAAATATCAAAGTGCTTTGAAGAGTCCAACCGCCTGCAGGAGCAGATTAAGAAGAATCTGGAGGCGATTGGATATGAACTTTAGCGTTGCGACTCTTGGAGAACTCAGTCTCGGCGACGGAAAATACGGTATCGCCGCTTCGGCAGTTGATTATGATGCGGAATTACCTGCATATCTTCGTATTACGGATATCAACGACGACGGCACCCTGAATTGGAACGACCGCAAATCTGTAGACGACCCCGCCGCTTACAAATACATGCTGAGAGATGGCGATATCGTTTTCGCCAGAACGGGCAACAGTACCGGAAGGAATTATTACTACGATTCTCGCGACGGCGAGTTTGCCTTCGCGGGCTTCTTAATTCGCTTCTCGCTGGACGATAAGAAAGTTAATCCTCGCTATGTCAAATACTATGCCCAGTCGAAAGCTTATTGGGACTGGGTGGCCTCTTTTAACACCGGCAGCACCAGAGGCAATATCAATGCTAAAACTTACGCACAGATGCCAATCCCCCCTGCCCGATCGCCCGACGCAAGACTCAATCGTTACACTATGCGACTCTATCTCGAATAAAATCCGACTCAACACTACGCTAAATGGCTATTTAGAAGAGCTGGCGGACGGCATGTTCCGACGGCACTTCGGGGGGCTAACAGACAACGCTACTCTGGCCGATTTTGCCAATGTCACAATGGGTCAATCCCCGGCAGGCAGCTCCTATAACGAAACGGGGATTGGAACCATCTTTTATCAAGGTCGCGCCGAATTTGGCTGGCGTTACCCCACTCAGAGACTAAGCACTACGGAGCCCAAGCGCATGGCAAAAGCGGGAGATGTCTTGATGAGCGTGCGCGCTCCCGTGGGCGACCTAAACTTGGCGTACGAAGACTGCTGCATTGGACGCGGGCTAGCTGCAATCCACTGCGACTATCCATCGTATGGTCTCTACCTAATGCGCTCACTCCATAAGAAACTTGACGCCTATAACGGTGAGGGGACTGTATTTGGCTCGATAAACGGCAAAGCTCTAAATGGACTCCCCATTGCGTTACCCAACAATGCAGCGATACGCGCGTTTGAAAAAGAAGCCACGCCCATTGATACTCAGATCCGAAACAATGAAGTCGAATCGCGGGCGCTTGTCACCCTTCGCGACACATTGCTTCCTAAGCTTATGTCGGGCGAGATTGACGTCTCGAAGGTTGACCTCACACAGCTAAATAGCCATTTAGCTTTGAGTTATTCTTGATTTTCTTTTGGATGGTATCAATCACCTGAACGATTTTTGCTTGCTTCTCAAAAGTGGGCAATGGCATTGACAGCTTGCGAAAAGTACTCGTTGGACGCCCCAACGCCGGAACGCCAGTTTGCGTTTTATTCGAAAGTAACCGCCATTGCCCCTCTCGAGTATGAAAATAGTAGACAAAAAATTTCGGTAGCACCTTGTCATTACAGCGAATGCGAAATTGGCTTTGCGAAATGACGTAGCGAGGATACTTGGAGTCATAGGGGACCATCGCGACTTGGCCCAACGTTCCACGGTGTGTTATTACGATATCGCCACGCGAGGCCAATGCGTTGCCCAGGGAATTTGCTTTTTCAGGAGTGACATAGCGCAGCGCAGTGTCGTTCGTCTCAAAGCCAGTTAGATTCGATCCATTAAATACCGGAATACCGGAGTTGACAAAGCAATCAGTCTTAATATTTGAGCCGAAGGGTCCCATGGCAATCTCATCAATAAGATCCTCAACGCATACTTCTTCACTTTCGGCAATCATTCCAAATACTTCCTATGCGAAGCCTTTACATTGTTCTGGTTTACCATGGCGTAATGCATGGTGGTGTCTATTTTCGCATGGCCTAGCAGCTTTTGCACCTGCTCTATGGGCATTCCTTTGTCAATAGCATGGGTAGCAAGCGTACGGCGAAACTTATGCGGATGAACGCGATTGACGCCAGCGCTTCTGCCTAGGTCACGCAAGCGGAGCTCTATGTTCCCAACCGTAATACGTCGAGCTGAGGAATCGAGTGCGACAAAAAGCGCAGGGCTCTTGTCGGCACGGCTCGCAAGATATTCCGTGAGATGCAACTTGGCACGCGCGTCGAAGTAAACAGGGCGCTGTTTATTTCCCTTTCCCATTACAAGGCATTCGCGCTCATGCAAATTGACGTCCTTCCTGTCGAGTCGTACAAGCTCGCCAATGCGCATGCCGGTCGAAGAGAGAAGATCAACGATGGCAAGGTCCCGCTTGGATTCGCATGCATCTCGCAAGATCTCCAGCTCCTCGTCACTTAACACCTCTTTGGTTATTTGAGCAGTTTTGACGCGGCGAATACGCCTTACAGGGCTTTTAACAATATAGTCTTCATCCTCAAGCCACGAAAAGAAGCTCGACATAATGCGACGTATATTATCGATTGTGACTTTACTGGAACCGCGAGCCGTCTCGTAATCATTGAGATAGCGCCGCAGGTCATCACTTTCGACCTGCGTATAGGACTTAGCAAGTGCCGCGTTCATATGCCGCAAAGTTGCCTCATAGTATGCAATAGTTTTAGGTGAGCATCCCTCAACTTCTTTAGCGGTGAGAAATAGCGAGAGCAGGTCTTGCCCTGGCTCTGCCTGTTTTGGTCCAAGCGTTTGCCTAAGTGTAATGGCTAGATGCTTGAGCTGGTGTGGGTCGAGAAGGCCCTGCATTTCCGAAAGCACGGTATTGATAACGGTTTCCACGCTGCTCCTTTCGTCGAGTACGATAGCCACAGTGTGGACGGCGCGTTGTACATAGTGAAGTAAATGGCTATTTAGCTGTGCAGTGTGAGGCAATTGCTGAACGCGCAACAGGTGAAAATACCGTCCTGGAGTCGCTGTGCGACTTAGTGACCGAGAAAGCCGATTGCAGCGAAGCGGACTTCGATACCTATGTTTCTACCGAGTCCCTCCTCCCTAACAAAATGGGCAGGCAGATAGCGTCGTCCCTACCTCAAACAGGGAAAGTGACGGTTTATCAAGCTGGGGATATTCTGATCTCCAATATCCGCCCCTATTTCAAGAAAATTTGGTACGCGGACCAAGCTGGAACGTGTTCCGGCGATGTTCTCGTATTTAGGGCAAAGCAACCAGAATGGGCGGGCTACCTTTATTCTTGCCTGCGCAATGATTCCTTTTTCGACTTCGTCATGAAGGGGGCTAAAGGCACCAAGATGCCGCGAGGCGACAAGAAGCAGATGCTTACCTACGTAGTCAGCGCCAGCCCAAACCAATTGGTAATCGGTTTCATGGCATCGGCGCTCAAGCACATATCAACCGCAAACAAAGAGAGTGAACATCTTGCTGCTCTTCGTGACGCCCTTCTCCCCAAGCTCATGTCCGGAGAGGTTGACGTCTCAAAGGTCAATCTCACGCAGCTAAATAGCCATTTAGCTGAGATCCTACGGCCATTCGGATGCCATATCCCCGCAATACAAAAACGGGGCAGCCCGCACTCCTGCGAACCGCCCCGTACCCCTGGCTATCGCGTCATAAGACCAACCAGCACCACTCCCCTACTTCCCAAATAGCGCACCCAGCAGACCGCGGCGTTTGGGCTTTTCCTCTCGGTAGCAACCCTCGGCTGCTGCTGCCACCTGCCGCGGCTGCTCGCCACCTCCGCGGCGTACGATCTGGTATAGGAACGGCGACTTAACGTATTTGACCTCGATGGGCGTGGCGTGCACGGTGCTCTCGCCGGACAGATGAAGGCTCAGGTTGAGCGGCGCCACGATATGCGTCTCGCGCTTGTCGCTAAACACCACCGCGGCCGCGCGGCCCGTCTGGCCGTTCACGGCGATGCGCACCTGCTCGCCGTCGCGGCTGTCCGTTGCCGGACGGTCGACAAAGTAAACCGGCACCATCACCAGACCGTCCTTATGCTTGCGAGCCTTGCGCGCCCAGGTGCGGATGCTCTTTTTATTGAGCCCCAGTACAACCTCGGCGTCGTTGCCCGCAACGTCGAGCGCCAGCTTATCAATGACCACCTGGTCCTTGGCAGACGCATCGACGGAGACGACGCGAAAGTCACCTTCCTGCATGGCAGGGTCAAACGGCCCAACCTTGGCATAGTCCCACGGCTCCAAAATGCCCATGAGACGAACGTCCAGGTAGTTTGCCCTGGGGTATGCCCAGTCGAGCACCTCGTAGTACACCAGGGTCTCCTTGCTCAGGCCCTTGCCCGGGAAGCTCGCCATCATACGCAGGTCCGCCAGCGCCATGGGGAAATAGAAGAGCATCATGTCGTTTTGGATCGCGTCTTCCACGTCGTGCCCGGCAAAGGCATCCGGGTACTGGCGCACCAGCTGCAGCGCGTTGGCACGTGCCTGCTGCGGCGAGATTTCGCAGGGAATACCCTGCTCCGGCACATACTCCGCACCCACACCCATGGTCAGACGTTTGCTAAACGTACCGGGCTTGAGCAGGTCGGCAATGCCGATCTTGTTGCCGCAGGACGGGCACTCAAACACACGCTGCGTTGACTCGCCCTCAAAGGACGCTCCGCAGAAGGGGCAAGGAATGCTCACATACGTGGCCTCTTGGAACTCCTGCGCCGTGCCGCGATCCTCCCACAGCAGATGTTCCAGGACCGACTGATTGCGCCAGTGCGAATTGAAGAAATACCAGTCCGGGTCCTCCGGGCGCTCGAGTTGCGACACATGCGTGAGCTTGAGCAGTCCATCCACCACCGTCAACGGCGTATGGCGAATGCCCAAAGCGCTCTTGGGCTCTCCGGCGTCCGCCTGCCACGGAATGACCGCGCCGCAATAGGCGCACTCAAAGCTGCGCTTAGCCTGGTGCGAGTACATAGGGCCGCCGCAGTTTTGACATTTAATGGCAAACATCTCGTCCATGGAAACGTCCTCCTTTGCACAGGGGCTATCGACGTTAAGTATGTCGAGCAAACAGGCACATGCCCATACCCATGTGGCCCAAAATGGACCACCCAGGCAGACGAGAAGGCTCGCTCGTTAGCACCGGCAGACCATTACTGCATTTTCTGAGCATCGGTGCACAGCGCCTCCGCGCGAGCTACACTATCCCCTTAAACATGATTGTGAGGACGACCGCTATGCTATTTGTAAATCGGCTGGTACATACGCTTGTTCCCGGCAGCGAGGGCGAGCCGGTCGATACCTCCTGCCGCACCAACGCGGGCTTCGCCGCAAGCCTCATCTGCATTGGCCTCAACATCACTCTGTGCCTGGCCAAGGGCATCGCGGGCCTGCTCGCCGGCTCTGTCTCGCTCATCGCCGACGCCTTCAACAACCTCTCCGACGCCTCGAGCAACATCGTGAGCCTGCTCGGGTTCCGCCTTGCCAGCCGCCCGGCAGACGAAGGCCACCCCTATGGCCACGGTCGCTACGAGTACCTAGCCGGTCTGTTCGTCGCCGTCCTGGTTTGCGCCGTCGGCATCAACCTGATCCTCGAGTCGGTCACTAAGATCATCAAGCCTTCCCCCACTGCATATTCGGTGCTCTCCTTAGCCGCCCTCGTCTTGTCCATGCTCGTTAAGCTCTGGATGGCCGCGTTCAACCGCACGTTGGGCGACCGCATCGACTCGGAGACGCTCATCGCCACAGCACAGGACTCCAAAAACGACGTCATCACCTCGGGATCGGTCCTGGCCGCAGCGCTTATTTCGCAGACGACCGGCTTTGACCTCGACGGCTGGGCGGGCCTGGGCGTGGGCGTCTTCATCTGCATCAGTGGCATGGGCCTGGTGCGCGACGCCATCAGCCCGTTGCTGGGGCAAGCGCCCGATCCCAAGCTCGTCCAGGCAATCCGCGACAAGATCATGTCCTATCCGCAGGTCTTGGGCACACACGACCTGATGGTGCACGACTACGGCCCCGGTCGTCAGTTTGCCAGCGCCCACGTGGAGATGCCCGGCGAGGGCGACGCGTTTGAACATCACGAGATCCTGGACACCATCGAGCACGACATCAAGCGCCAGATGGGCATTGACATCACGCTGCACTGCGACCCCATCGCGACAACCGGCGATGATTTGCGCGGCTGGGTCAAGCGCGGCATCATGCAGATCGACCCCGCACTCTCCATCCACGACCTGCACGAGCACGACGGGTTCGTTTCGTTTGACCTGGTGCGTCCCGACGGCTTTAATACATCCGACGAGGAGCTGCTGGAGCTCGTCACGCGCATCGTGCACGAGCGCCGGCCCAACGTCTCGTGCGTCGTCACATTTGATTCGGGCTTCAGCTCGCCCGAGCGTCCGGCCGAGCAGCTGTAGCCCGCTTAACAGCTAGTTTCCCTGCGCGCCCGAGATGCCGTTTTGTAGGGCGTTCCAGGCATCCGTCGCCATGTCGCCCAAGTTCTGAGCGGTGTCGCCCAGGTTCTGAGCCGTATCACCCAGCTCTTGGGCCTTATCCCCAAGCTCCTGTGCCTTGTTGCTCAAGTCCTCCAGCGTATTGGAGCTCGAGCTGTCGGTACCGCTTTGGCCGTCGGACGAGTTGCCCGAGCTGTTCTTGTGCGTGAGCTGAATTTCGAGGTTGCCGCTGTCGTTATAGTAAGCAGAAGTAACGACCCAGTTGGCATCGACGACGGGCGTTGAGCCATCATCAGTCAGGACCACGGCATTCGAAAGATCGGCGCCGCGCGACTTGAGGAGCTTCTTGGCGTTGGACCAGTACTGCCCCGGGATATCGCTCAGATCGACGGTGCTAGACGAGGCGGACTCGGTTTGCTCGGCAGTAGTATCGGCCGTTGAACTCCCTCGCTTGTTGAGCATGCCCGACACAATGGCAAACACAACCGACAGCGCAAAGAAGATCGCCAGCACGATGAGAATCTTCTTGATCACGCTCGACGAACGCGACAGCTTCTTCTCCTCGTCCTCGCCATATTGCGGAATCGACTTGGGGTACTCGCGATACGGCTCGCGTGACTCGTAGCGAGGCTGCGCCGTGCGAGGCATATACGTCGTCTGCTGAGGCTGCGGAATGGGATTCTGCGGCAGGTCATCATAGGGATTCGGTGTCGAGACGACATAAGAATCCTGCGGCGCGTAATCAAACGGGTCCGGAGTTGCGTTGCCATAGGGGCCTTGCGAAGATGCAGCGTAAGAATCCCGCGCTGTGTCGCCATAGCCCATAACCCGGGTTGGCTCGGCAGAAGGCTGCGTCGCGGCGGGGTCGGTATAACCGGGGTTGGGAACAACGCGGGTCGCATCGGCGCTATCGCCAGCCTGCGCGGAGCCGTAGCCGCCCATCACGGTTGTCTTGTCCTGATCCATGCAACGATTCCTTTCCGTCGCGCGTGAGCATCAAGTTATCCATGCATTCTACCCGCGCAAAAGCCTATGATGGGCAGAGCCCGTCGGTATCTACAAGACATGCGCGGGCCTAAGGATAAAAAAGCCCCGCCGGGCCTTGTGGGCACGGCGGGGCGGACAAGCAGCTATGGGCAGCAGGCTTAGAACAGGCCGGTGATGTTGCCGTCGTTGTCGACGTCGATGTTCTCGGCCGCAGGGACCTTGGGCAGGCCCGGCATGGTCAGAACACTGCCAGTCAGTGCGACCACAAAGTGGGCACCGGCGGAAACCTTGAGCTCGCGCACCGTGATGCGGAAGTTCTCGGGAGCGCCCAGGGCCTTGGCGTTGTCGCTAAAGCTGTACTGCGTCTTGGCCACGCACACCGGCAGGTTGCCAAAGCCGTTCTCGCGCAGCTCGGCGAGCTGGCGCTTGGCGGCCGGCGTAAAGTCAACACCGTCGGCGCGGTAGACCTTGGTGGCAATGGCCTCAAGAGCGTCGGCCACATCGGCGCCGTCCTCATAGGCAAACTTGAGCTCGCTCGGCTGCTCAATCAGACGCATGACCTCATCGGCAAGCTCGAGCGCGCCCTCGCCGCCCTTGGCCCAGACCTCGGAAAGCTTAACGTTGACGCCGAGCTTCTGACACTCGGACTCGATGAGCGCAAGCTCGGCCTCGGTGTCCGTCGGGAAGCGGTTGATGGCGACTAGGCAGGGCAGACCATAAACGTTCTGGATGTTGTCGACGTGACGCAGCAGGTTGGGCATGCCGGCCTTGAGTGCCTCGAGGTTCTCCTCGTTGAGGTCGGCCTTGGCGACGCCACCGTTGTACTTCAGCGCACGAGCGGTCGCGACGACCACGACGGCGCTGGGGCGAACGCCCGTCATACGGCACTTGATGTCGAGGAACTTCTCGGCACCCAGATCGGCACCGAAGCCGGCCTCGGTAATGGCGACATCGCCAAAGCGCATCGCCATACGCGTGGCCATGATAGAGTTGCAGCCGTGGGCAATGTTGGCGAAGGGACCGCCGTGGACAAACGCGGGCGTGCCCTCAAGCGTTTGCACCAGGTTGGGCTTGAGCGCGTCCTTAAGCAACGCGGCCATGGCACCCTGGGCCTTAAGGTCGCGGGCACGGACGGGCTCGCCGGCAAAGCTGTAGCCGACGACGATCTCGCCCAGGCGCTCCTTGAGGTCGTTAATGCTCGTAGACAGGCACAGGATTGCCATGACCTCGGAGGCGACGGTGATATCGAAGCCGTCCTCGCGCGGCACGCCCTGGGCCTTACCGCCAATACCGTCGATGACGTGGCGCAGCTGACGGTCGTTCATATCGACGACGCGCTTCCAAGTGATGCGCTTAACGTCGATGCCAAGCTGATTGCCCTGCTGAATATGGTTGTCGAGCATGGCGGCCAGCAGGTTGTTGGCAGCACCGATGGCATGGAAGTCGCCGGTAAAGTGCAGGTTGATATCCTCCATGGGGATAACCTGAGCCCAGCCGCCGCCGGCAGCACCGCCCTTAACACCAAAGACGGGGCCGAGCGAAGGCTCGCGCAGGGCCACGGCACTCTTGACGCCGCGACGACGCAGGCCATCGGCCAGACCGATGGTCGTGGTGGTCTTGCCCTCGCCCGCAGGCGTTGGGTTGATAGCGGTCACGAGGACGAGCTTGGCCTGGTGATCGGTCGGCTCGTTGAGCAGCGAATAGTCGACCTTAGCCTTGTCGAAGCCGTACGGAATAAGGTGCTTAACGTCGACGCCGGCGTTCTTGGCCACCTCGGTAATAGGCAGCGGCGTGACAGAACGTGCGATTTCGATGTCAGTAGGCATGGGCGGTCCTTTCGTTACCGAATGAGAAAAAGACCAATTCAGCATAGCACGGGCGCGCAATAGTAAAACACCCGTAACCGATGAATGGCGATATGTTTACCCGATGCCCGGCGATAGCCCAACAGCCCGCCAAAACAAAGCGCCCTAAACGGTAGGTTCAATCCCCAGGTGCTCAAAGGTGCGAAGGGTTGCCTGACGGCCCTGCGGCGTACGAATCATCAACCCGCACTGCAGCAAATAGGGCTCATAGACATCCTCGAGCGTGCCCGGGTCCTCGCCCACCGCGCTGGCAAGGGTCGTAAGTCCTACGGCACGACCGGAGAACGTCTTAGCGAGTGTCTCCAAAATGCGAATATCCATCCAGTCCAGACCAAGCTCATCGATCTCGAAGAACTCGAGCGCCTGGCGGCAGATATCGAGCTCGATAGGGCCGTTGCCGCGCACCTGTGCGTAATCGCGCACGCGCTTGAGCAGGCGGTTGGCAAGACGTGGCGTGCCGCGCGAACGCGAGCCGATCTCGAGCGCACTGGGGTGGTCGATCGTCACGCCCAGGATGGACGCCGAGCGCGTCACAATCTGCGCGAGTTCTTCGACCGTGTAGTAATCCAGGCGATATGAAATGCCAAAGCGGTCGCGCAGCGGGCCAGTCAACATACCCGAGCGGGTCGTTGCCGCCACCAGCGTAAACTTGGGGATATCCAGGCGAATCGAGCGCGCCGCCGGACCCTTGCCAATCACGATATCGAGGGCAAAGTCCTCCATCGCGGGGTACAGGACTTCCTCGACCGAACGGTTGAGGCGGTGGATCTCGTCGATAAACAGCACATCACCCGGCTGCAGATTGGTAAGGATGGCCGCCAGGTCGCCCGTGCGCGCGATGGCGGGGCCACTCGTGGTCTTGATCTGAGCGCCCAGCTCGTTGGCGATAACGGTGGCCAGCGTGGTCTTGCCCAGGCCCGGAGGACCCGAGAAAATCACGTGGTCGAGCGTCTCCCCACGGCTCTGCGCCGCTTCGATCAACACGCGCAGGCTCTGCTTGATGTGCTCCTGGCCGCAGTAATCGTCCAAGCGCTGGGGGCGCAAAGTGCGGTCGACATCGAGGTCCTCGGCCGTCAGCTCCGAGCCCACCATGCGCTCGCCGTGCGCCATGGATGCCGCCGGCGAGTTGCCGGGCGTCGCCCACAGGTCCTGAGAGTCATCGGCTTCCCACATCACGCATCCATTCCGAGTCGCTTAAGCGCCGCGCCGAGCAGATCCTCGACACGCATATCCTGCCCATCATACCCGCTCAGAGCGACATCGGTCTCCTGCGGGCTAAAGCCCATGGAAAGGAGTGCCGCACGGGCGTCATCGATCGCCGAAGGAGCGGCGGCGGGCACGGGCATCGCAACCTGACCGGGGATGGCATCGACCGGCACAAAGCCCTTGTCCTTGGCAAAGGTGCTCTTGAGCTCCAAGATGAGGCGCTGGGCGGTCTTTTTGCCCACGCCGGGCACCTTGGCCATGCCCTTGTCGTCCTCGGCCATCACCAGGGAATACAGCTGTCCCACGGTATAGGTGGAAAGTACGGCGAGCGCCAAGCGCGGGCCAACGCCCGAGACGGACACGAGCCGGTCGAACATCGTGCGCTCATCCTTTGAAGAAAAACCGAAAAGTGTCATGGCGTCCTCGCGCACCTGCATACGCGTGTAGAGGCGGACCTCGCCGCCGGGCGTCGGCAACGTGGCCGCAGTGCTGCCCGAGATGCCGAGTTCAAAGCCAACGCCCGACACGTCGACGACGGCCGAGCTCATCGTGGCCTCGACAAGCGTTCCATGGAGCTGGGAAATCATCAGTATCCGGTTCCTCTCTGTTGATAGAACTCGCCACCGGTAAGGGCACGGGTGCGGCTGAGGTTTACGTGGCAGATGGCGCAAGCCAGGGCATCGGCGGCATGGTCGGGATGCGGGTCGTGGTCGAGCTGCGTGAGCGTACGAACCATATACGCGACCTGCCGTTTGTCCGCGGCTCCGGTGCCCACAACAGCCTGCTTAATCTGCATAGGCGTGTACTCGCCAATCTCGAGCGCGCATTCCGAAAGCGCCACGAGCGCGGCACCGCGGGCATGCGCCGTAGGGATGGCCGAGCGAACGTTGGCGCCAAAGTAAATGCTCTCGATGGCAGCGGTATCGGGTCGATAACGCTCCACGACGCCCTTGAGGTCGCGGGCGATATGCGACAGGCGCACCGCGAGCGGACTACCCGCGCTGGTCTCGATGCAGCCATAGGCACGGCAGCGAACCTCGCCACGCCGCTCCTCGATAATCCCCCAACCCGTATGAGCCAAACCGGGGTCAATGCCCAAGATAACCAAGCCAACCTCCCCTCGCCACAAGCGCAGCGCAAGACAAGGCCCCGCGCATCATTCACGAACGTCTGTTCTAGAATAACACAACGCTAGCCCTATAAGTCAGCCGAGATCGAATTGTAGGTTGAGCATACGCAAGCGAGCGCCCGCCAGAGCGAGCAAGGTGCCTTGAAAGAGGAGGGCATTGACCTGGTGGTCATGCCCGACGATTGAAAGGCAGATTGCCGCTCTGGCGGGCGCGCAGCGTCGACTCGTTACGCGGTTTGGCAAAACCGCGTAACCTTTTTAGTTCTGGCTAAAGAACGGGAACTGCCTCGGATCCACCGGCGGATGCGGCATCGGCGTGCCCTGGGGTCCACCCTGCGGGCCACCCTGGCCGCCCATCATCTTATCGATGGCGTCCTGAACCTCGCCCTCGAACTTTTTCATTCCCTCGTGCAAACGACGTTGACCGTCCTCAGAGCGCAGCTCCTCCATCTGCTCGGGCGAAATACCCAGCAGCTCGCCCAGCACGCCCATCATCTCGTTTCGCATGCGCTCGCTCGTATCCTCGTCAGCAAAACGGCGCACCTCGGCGCGCGCCAGCGAATCGACCGTCATACGCTCCTTGCCGTTAAGCCCCAGGCCGGACCACGCGAGCATGTACGGCCAGGCGCGCTCGACAAACGAACGGGACGAAACGATCGACGCCGTCGGCAGCATGCGGCGGGCGGCCTCGCCCTGACGCACGAGCATCAGCAGCAGCGAGCAGGCCTCTGGCTTGCCAGCGGCCATCGGGATGTCGTCGAAAGATCGATTGCGGTCCACGTGCGCCTCGAGCGCGCCATCGACCTCACCCGGCTCAAGCCCGCCGAGCAGCTGTGCCGCGCGGTCGAGCATATCGACCGGACCGTCGAGCGTCGAGAGCGCCTGCGCCAGCACTCGCTCCATACAATCTTCCACCGCGTTGAGCGTCACGAGCTCTTGGGGCACCACGGCAGACGTGCGGTTGCGCACGCGCGCCACAAACTCAAGCGTCGACAGGTACACATCGCCAAAGGGCGCGTAATCACCCTGGTAGCCGCCGCAAAGCGCCGGCGCCGCCAGCGCGTACTCGGTTTTGGACAGCGGACTCAACGCCATCGCACCCAGCTCGAGCGCCGTGTCCTCCAGCATGAGGCCCAGCGTGCGAGAGCGCAGGCGCTCGGCGTCGCCCGCCGACACATCGCGGTCGAGCACGCGCGCGGCATCCGGCGCATCGCGCTCAACCGTGCGAATATGCAGGCGCTCGGCAATGGCGCGAACGGCGGCACAGCGAGCAGCCTCGGCCTCCTCCTGCGCCGGCGTAAAGATGCGGTTGCGCCCCAGCACCAGGCCAATCACATTACGTGGGCCCAGAGCGTCGACGGCCAGCGCCGCCAGCAGGGACGACGGCAAGTCGCCCTCGAGTGCCACCACGGCGCGCGACGCACCGTGGGCCCGGGCGTTGTCGCGCACGGCGAGCACCAGCGCCTGCCACAGCCACTCCTCGGAACGGAACTCGGGCAGTTCGTGATCTTCCAGGGCATCGAGCATCACGCCGCGCTGAATCTCCTGAACCAGCAGGCTCTCCTCAAAACACGGCGCTTGGGCCACCACGCGACCGCAGTCGTCGAGCACAAACGAACCGCCGGTATACACCGACTCGTCATAGGCACCGACCGGCGCCATACAGGCAAACCACACGCTGCGCTTGGATGCGATCTTGCGGTAGGCGCCGCTGCGAACGGCGGCAATGGCGGCAGTCTCGCGGTCGGTCATGTCAAACGCATTGAATTGGAAATACGCAATGAGGTCAACACCGGTCGGCAACATCTCGAGTTCGCGGTCCAAGTCAAAAAACACGGCGATGCGCACGCCGTCCACGTCGAACACCGGCGGCGCCCAACGCGTGTCGTTGTTCTCGCCACGCTGCAGGGCAATGCTCGAACGCGCCGGCACCACATGACCGTCCTTGAGCATCATGTAGTCGAGCAGCGGCTGACCCTCAAACGAAACCGCCGCGGGCACGATGCAGATCATGTCAAGCTCCTGGATGCGCTCGGCGACACCAGTCAAGCCGGCAAGCATGTCGTGCTCAAAGTCGGCAGCGCCCACCAGGCCACCGGGCATGGCGCCCATAAAGAGCGGAGCCGGAACGCACAGCACGCGCGCCCCGCGCTCGTGGGCCAGACGAGCCTGGTCCTCGATGCGGCCGCAAATGCCCTCAATATCACCCAGGCGCATATCGATCTGTGCAAGCGCGAGCTTCATGGCTCAGCCCTTTCCGTCGTAAACCATCGAAATCGTAGTAAAAGCGCCGGCCGCATGATGCAGTCGGCGCTCGCATGTGCATATGCTAGCTATGATACCCCGAGCGGGGGCGCGCTCCTAGAACGTCGCGGACCACAGCCCGTGCAGGTTGCAGTAGGCATAGACGGTACCGGTCTTGGAACCGCCGGCAAAAAACGTCGCGGGCTTCATGCCGGGCTCAAGGTAATGGACCTCTAAGCGGCCCTCGGCCTCAAGGGCGATCCACTCAATATAGTGCTCGGGCAGGCTGGGGTGCTCGACCGAGCCAACGCGTGCGCGAATCACGTGACCGTCGCGCTCGGTCTCGACAACAGGCACGTGCTTCTCGTGCGCCGCGTCCTCAGTGTTTGCGGTCAGTTCCGTGCAACCGGCAGGGGTTGCAACGTCGTTGCCAAGGGCGGCAATGAGCTTACCGTCGGGGTCCTTAAAGAATTTCGCCATGATGTTCTCCTTTGCTGACGTGCCAATGTTCTTGATGGTTCTTATGCCCAAAGGCAGACAAACCATCCACGGCATTGCAAATGAACACATAACGGGCGGGGACGATGGGGCAGCGTGCGCTATCCGCCCTGGCGGCCCCACCCGAGCGGGTTAGCGCCCGTCGCCGCCCAGCAGCGCCAGAACATCTTCGCGGGTAAACAGCGCCGACGAGATGCCGTCGCCGCCGAGCACGCTGTTGACCAGGTCGCGCTTGGACTCCTGCATCTGCATAATGCGCTCCTCGATCGTGTCCTTGGCGATGAGCTTGTACACGGTCACGGTATGTTGCTGGCCAATACGGTGCGCGCGGTCGGTCGCCTGGTCCTGCGCCGCCACGTTCCACCACGGGTCGTAGTGGATGACCACGTCGGCAGCCGTCAAATTAAGGCCCACGCCGCCCGCCTTGAGCGAAATCAAGAACACCGGCACCTCGCCCGCCTGGAACTGCGCAACCATCTTGGCGCGACTCTCCTTAGACGATGCGCCCGTAAGCTTAAGAAAGGCGATATCCTCCTTGACCAGGCGCTTGCCAATGATATCGAGCATGCCCGTAAACTGGCTGAACAGCAAGATGCGGTGACCGCCGTCAAGCGCGCCGTGAACGAGCTCCATGCACGTATCGAGCTTGGCGCTTCCCGCCTTGTAGTCCGCATAGTGCAGATGCGGGTCGCAGCAGATCTGACGCAGCTTGGTGAGCTCGGCAAGTACCTTGAGCTTGTCTTTCTTAAACTCCCCGGCCTCGCGGTGCTGCACTTGCTGGGCAATGCGGTCCTGGTTGGCCAGGTAGAGCTTGCGCTGCTCGCCGGTAAGCTGCGCCATCACCGTATCCTCGATCTTCTCGGGCAGATCGGCCACCACCTCTTCCTTGACGCGACGCAGCACAAACGGCGATACGAGCGCCTGCAGACGAGCGGCACTATCGCCCTCAGCATGCTCGACGGGACTTTCAAAGCGCTTGGCAAATGAGTCGCGCGTGCCCAGAAGGCCCGGCATCAAAAAGTCGAAGATGCTCCAGAGCTCGGACAGGCGGTTTTCGATGGGCGTGCCCGTCAGGGCAAAGCGCACGCCGGCCGGCAGGCGCTTGGCGGCGCGGGCCACCTGGGTGAGCGGGTTTTTAATGTACTGGGCCTCGTCGAGTACCACGCGGGTAAAGTCCTGCTCGACGTATTCGTCGATGTCGCGGCGCATGAGGTCATACGACGTCACGACCACGTTGTGCTCGGCTGCGCCGGCAATTTGCACGCGACGCTGGGCTTTGGCGCCCACGATGGCGCACACATCAAGCGAGGGGGCAAAGCGCTCTAGCTCGGCGGTCCAGTTGTACACAAGCGACGCGGGGCACACTACGAGCGTGGGCTTGGTATCCCCCGCTTCCACGCGCGCCAGAATGTGCGCGATCATCTGCAGTGTTTTGCCCAGGCCCATATCGTCGGCCAAGATGCCGCCAAGGCCCAGATGCTCAAGCGAGCCGAGCCACTGGTAGCCGTCGACCTGGTAGCCACGCAGCGTAGCCTTGAGCGAGGCGGGCACCGTAAAGTCCATCTTGCCGAGCGTGTCCAGACGCTCGACGGTGCGGCGGAACGCGGCGTCGCGATCGGCCTCGAGCGCCGGCGTGCGCGCGAGCATGCTGTCGACAAAAAGGGTGCTCGAGGCGGGAAGCGACACGCCGTCGAGCAGGTCGACGGCATCGACGCCCAGGTCCTCGGCAAGACCAAACGCGGCACGAGCGCCCTCGTCCAGGCGAACGATGTCGCCGGATGTAAGGCGAGCGAACGTCTGGTGGCGCTTGTAGGAATCGAGGTAGATGGCAAGGTCGGCCGCTGAAAGCCCGCTCGCACCCAGCTCGACGTCGAGCAAGTTGCTCTTGACGGTCGCACGCACCGAAAGCTTGGGCGCAGGACGGACCGAGATCTGGCGCAGGCGGTCGCTGAGCATGACCTCGCCCAGCTCGGACAGGGCAGACAGGCCCTCGGTCAGCAAGTGGAACAGGCGGGCGTCGTCGCGCTCCTCAAACGCCAGGCCGCCCTCGTAGAAATCGAAGTACAGGGCCGCCGTGTCCATAACGCGAAACTCCGCCACCGTATCGCGGGGCGGAACGCCGGGGCGTTGCTCTTCGAAAGGACTGCCCGGAGCACCAAGACTAAAGAGATCTGCCGACCAATCGCCGTAGGTCACCGTAATCTTGCAGGTCACAAGACCATCGTCGACGCCAATCGCCATGGCAAAGCTCGGCTCGGGCGCCACAGCTTCGAGCGCGTCGGGCGCGGTGAGGTCGGTGTAGTCGCGCAAAATGGGCAGTGCCATACGACAGAACTCCCCCACCTGGTCGGCAGCGATATGGACTGGCGTGCGACAGGGCAGCAAGTGCGATAGGAACGGCGCCGCATGCTGGGCAAACGCTACATCGGTGCGGCGCGCACGGCGGGTGTCGACCAGATAAGCTACGTCGCCCGAAGCAAAGCAGTATGCATCGGCCGGCAGGCGCAGATCGTAGCTGCCACCAGCCGCCGGCGCGATTTTGGCGGCAAGAAGCGGCGGTTGTTTTGCTGAGGCCTCGTCCTCCCCTTCCGAAGGCATCTCAACCGCCACGCCATAGGTGCGATGCGTCGTCATCCCCCGCGACCAGGCGGGCTCAAAGGAGATGGTCTGGCCACGCAGCAGGTCCAGCACATATACGATGCTATGCTCGGACAGCGGCAACTGACGCTCGGCGACAAAGCCGCTGCGGGCAAAGTCATACGATGCCGAGCGCGAGCTCGTAATATCGCCTAGGTAGGCGACCGTCATTGCGATAAAGTCGAGCAGCTTTGTCGACACGTCATCGAAAGCTTCGGGCACATGGGCAAACGTAAGCTTCTTGCCATAGGAGAACGTACCGCCGCGCACATAGGCATCGACCATGCCGTCGATATCCTTAACCACGTAGGACACCGAACCGCAGCGAATGCGAAACTCGAGCGCCCAGTTAAAGCGATCGGCAAACAGCGGATTGTAGTACGGCACCAGCGAGGGCTCCAGCACCGCTTTGGGCGCATCGGGGTCAATGGTGCCGGCGAGCTTGCGACGCATGGCCACGAGCTCGTCCATGCGCGCGTCCGAAAGATCGGAAAGCGCCGCCACAAGGCTCGGGCTCGTGGGGACGGGTGCCGGGAAGGGAAAGATGGGGTTGACCGCAGATGCGGTGGGCGCGGGGCGTGTGGGCTGCTTGGATTGTGCGGGCTCCGCCGTAAACGTACGAACCGGCGTGCACAGCCCCTCAACAGGCTCAATGCCGCTTGCGTCCAGGTACGCCAACGCCGTGGCGATGGCATGCTTGCACATGCCGGGGTAGCGATAGGCGGCGGGGCAATCGCAGTCGTAGTCGATCACCTCGTGCTCGTCCATGTCGAGTTCCACATGCGTCTTGTACAGGTCGCCGCGCGAGCCACGCACCGAGCCCTCGATGTTCACGTTTTTGGAGAAGCGCGAGCCGGAGTCCTCAAACGACAGCACGGCGCCGTTGAGCATGAGCGAGCGCCCCTTCATAAAGGTACTGCTGAGCGCCGCCTCCTTACGAAGCGCCTGCGCAAACGTCCCCTGCGCCATCACTTCCTCCAATCCACCCACCGGATGATTTTTCTGGGACGGGGATTAAAAAATCATTCCCGTCCCAGAAAGACTGGTCTTCCGCCACACGTCACCCAAAATGATTTTTTAATCCCCGTCCCAGAAAAATCATTTTAGATAACCGTCACGCGACCTTGGTTGCCCACGATGGCCTTTGCCTCTGCCAACAGCGGAATCGAGCGTGCGTTGACCTTGGCCGGTACCTCGGCACGCAGTACGCGCCCGTCCACCTGCTCGATAAAGATCTCCACGCGGTCGCCACCCGGGTTGGCGGTAAGCACCGTGGCAAGACGCGCCATATTGCCCTGGCTAAAGCGGCTGTTGGGCACCATGACCTCAAACACCTTGGGCTTGTTGTTCTCCTCGCTAAGCTCCAGCGGCACAATCTCCTGCGCGATGATCTGGTCGCCGCGGTCCGAGCGCTCGAGCTTGCCCTTAATGCGCACAAACGCGTCGGACAGCTGCGCGCCGGTCTCGGGATCGACCTCGCCGTACAGGTACCCCTCGGCCTCCTTGTAGGTCTTGGGGAACACCACGACCGTGGCCTCGCCTTCCATGTCCTCGAGCTGCACGATGCCCATGGGGTCGCCGTTTTTGGTCACGCGCTTGGACACGCTCGAGACCATGCCGGCCCACCACAGCGCCTTGCCCTCGGGAATCTCCTGGTTGATGGTGCCGCCCGTAGGATTCTGAACTTCGTAGCCGGTGTCGATCTGCGAGAACGAGAAGTCGCGCGCTTTGCTAAGTGCATACTCAAACGGGCGCAGCGGGTGGTCCGAGACATAGATGCCCAGAACTTCCTTCTCCTGGCTCAGCTTAAGGTGGCGGTCCCACTCCTGGCCATCCGGATCGGGCACGCTCACCTCAAAGCCCGAGCCCTCAACGTCGCCAAACATATCGAAGAACGACGTCTGGCCGCTCGCGCGATCTTTCTGGCGCTTTACCGCGGCATCGATGATGTTCTCGGGGTTGTTCTTGTCCACAAAGTGCATCATCTGGCGACGCGGATACCCCGTGGAGTCGAAGGCGCCTGCCTTGATCAGCGATTCGATCACGCGGCGGTTGGCCTGGCTCGAGTCCACGCGCTCGACAAAGTCGTGCAGCGTCTTAAACGGACCGCCCGCCTCGCGCTCGGCGATAATCGCCTGCGCCACGCCAGTGCCCACGCCGCGGATGCCGGCCAGACCAAAGCGCACGCCCTCCTTGGTAGCCGTGAACTCGGTACCGGACTCGTTGACATCTGGCGAAAGCACGGGGATGCCGTCGTGACGGCATGCCGAGACGTAGTGCACGATCTTATCGGTCTTGCCCGTATAGGACGTCAGAACGGCCGCCATGTACTCGTGCGGATAGTGCGCCTTGAGCCATGCCGTCTGCATAACCAGAATGGCGTAGCCGGCGGAGTGCGACTTGTTGAAGGCGTAGGACGCGAACTCGAGAACATCGTCCCAAATCTTCTGGGCGACCTCGCGCGTGTAGTTGTTCTTGATAGCGCCATTCATCCAGTGGTCGTAAGTGGTCTCGTCCGAGCCATCCTCCCAGTGGAGCACCGTCGACGTGAGCAGCTTAATCTTTTTCTTAGCCACGGGCTTACGGATACGCGAGTCCGATTCGCCCTTGGAGAAGCCGCACATCTCGACGGAGATGAGCATAACCTGCTCCTGGTAGACCATGGTGCCGTAGGTTTCGCCCAGGATGTCGTCCAGACGGTCATCGTAGGAGACGGCCGGCTCCTTGCCGTTCATACGGTTGATGTAGGACGAAACCATGCCGGCGCCCAACGGGCCCGGGCGGTACAGAGCGATCAATGCCACGACGTGCTTGTACTCGGTGGGCTTCATGTTCTTGATCGTGGCCGTCATGCCGGCGGACTCGACCTGGAAGACGCCGGCGGTGTGACCGGAGCCCATGAGCTTAAAGATCTCGGGATCGTCAAAGGGAATCTCTTCCTCTTTGATGTCGATGCCGAAGTTCTTCTTGATGTTTGCCTTGGCCTTGGAGATAACCGTCAGCGTGCGCAGGCCCAGGAAGTCCATCTTGAGCAGGCCCATGTCGGCGACGGTATGGCCCTCGTACTGGGTAATCTCGACGCCGCCCTTGGTGTCGAGCTTGGTGGGCACGTGCTCGTTGACGGGGTCGCGGCAGATCAGAACGGCGCACGCGTGCACACCCTCGCCACGGGTGAGACCCTCGATCGAGAGCGCCGTGTCGATGATGCGGCGGGCGTCGTCGTCCTTTTTATAGGCCTCGGCAAAGTCGGGGTTAAACAGATCCTCTTTGCCGGGTTGCTTTTCGAGCACCTGCTTGAGCTTGACCTTGGGGTCGCTCGAGACCATCTTGGACAGGCGCTGGCCCATGTAGACCGGATAGTCCAGCACGCGCGCGGCGTCGTTGATGGCCTGCTTGGCCTTAATGGTCGAGTAGGTGATGACGTGGGTGACCTTCTCGGGGCCGTAGAGCTGGCGAACGTGCTCCACGACCTCGAGGCGCCGCTCATCGTCGAAGTCCATATCGATATCGGGCATCTCGGTGCGCTGCGGGGACAGGAACCTCTCGAACATCAGGCCGTTCTCGAGCGGGTCGAACGCGGTGATGTTCATGGCGTAGGCGACGATAGCGCCGGCGGCCGAGCCACGGCCGGGGCCGACGCCGATGCCGTTGTCCTTGGCCCATTGCACGTACTCGGCAACGATCAAAAAGTAGGCGGCAAAGCCCTTGTCGCAGATGACCTTGTATTCGTACTCAAAGCGCTCTTTGATGTTGACGCCACCGATCTCGCGCGTGGCCCAATCGTCGCCATAGTGCTGGCGCAGGCCCTTCTCGCACTCGCGGCGGAACTGGCTCTCGTGCGTCTCGCCGGGATCGAGCAGAGGGAAGCGCGGCAGGATGATGGAGTCCCAGTCCAGCTCAACGTAGCACTTGTCGGCGATCTCGAGCGTGTTGTCGCAGGCCTCGGGGCAATACGGGAACATCGCCCGCATCTCCTCCTCGGTCTTCATGTAAAACTCCGAGCCGGTCATGCGCATGCGGTTGGGGTCGTCGACCTTGGCGTTCATGCCGATGCACATGATGACGTCCTGCACGGGCGCGTCCTCGCGGCGCAGGTAGTGGAAGTCGTTGGTGGCGATGACCTTGACGCCCACCTGCTTGGCGATGTCGATGAGCGTGCGGTCCATCTGCTCGTCGGTCAGGCCGTTGTCGGTGGTGATGCCGTGTTCCTGGATCTCGATATAAAAGTCGCCGGGATCGAAGGTGTCGCGGAAGGTCTCAGCCCACTTGATGGCGCCCTCCATGTCACCGCGGTCGATGTATTTGGGGATGATGCCCGCGATGCAGGCGCTCGTGCAGATCATGCCCTTGGCATGGCGGCGCAGGTTGTCGAGCGTCACACGGGGCTTGTAGTAAAAGCCCTGCACGGCGGCCTCGGAGACCGTCTGCATCAGGTTGACGTAGCCTTCCTGGTCTTTGGCCAGGAGGATCATATGATAGAGCTCGGGCTTGTGGTCGCGGGCAAGGGTCTCGTCCGGCGTAAAGTAGACCTCGCAGCCGAAGATGGGCTTGATGACCAGGGGCGGCTTGAGCTCGTCGATGTTGCCCTTCTCGTCCCACATGGCCATGTCCTTCACATACTGGGCATGCTCGCGCGGGTTTTCCTCGGGATCGGGCTCCACCAGCTCGTCGCGGCGGTCCTTTTCCAAGAAGGCCTTGTCGTGGCTCCAGGTTTTGTACTCGGGCGTGTTGTGATTGACGGCGTCGCAGGCCAGCGCCAGGTCGGGTACGCCGTACATGTAACCGTGATCGGTAATGGCCACGGCGGGCATGCCAAGCTCAACGGCACGGTTGACCATATCCTGGATACGGGTTGCGCCGTCGAGCATGGAGAAAACAGTGTGATTGTGCAGATGGACGAATGCCATATGATGAGCTCCGATGCGGGTTCGTGTTCTGACTGAACGATTTTACCCCACGGCATGGACAGCACCCGAACCTAGCCAAACCCACACGGCTCCTCTTGCAGTTGCGGTGAAATGCGGACTGTTTGGCGGCTTTTTTGGCCAAAACAGTCCGTATTCCACCGCAAGTTATCTGAGGGCTAGAGGTTGTAGGTGACCACTTGAGGTTCGGCGGGTTCGACGAAGATGGTTGGATCCGGCTGCTCCACGCGGACGAACTTGACGGTCACGGCCTCAAAGCCCGCCTTGTGCAACACGTCGGCGTAAACGCGCGCCTGCAGGGCGTGCTTCTCGAGCAGCTGGTCCGGCGTCTCGTCCGGCGTGCCGCCCGTCTTGTAATCAATGACCAGGGCGCGCGACGGATCGGCCGGGTCGGTGGCCAGTGCATCGATGGCGCCCTCGGCATAGGCACCGTAGCGAGCGATGTCCTCGTCCTCGCAGCCCAGCGAAAAGAACGGCACCTCGGCGCGAACGCACGGCCACGCGAGCAGGTCGGCACGAACAGCCGACTTGAGCCAGCGGTCCAGGGCAACGTCGAAGCGTTCGCGCTGCTCCGGCGTCAGGCGCCACAAGCGTGCCAGCGCATCGGCACGCGCGGCGGGCAACGCGTCGGCACCCATCTCGATGAGCCACTGGCAGGCGGCGTGGAAGGCCGAGCCCAGCGCCATGGGATTGCCGGCGGGCTCGACAGCGGCCACGTCTGCATCGGTTATTTCCGAGCCATCCGACTCTGCATCATCGCCGGACTCGTCCATGGGAACACGAGCCTCGGCGGCACGGTCTTCCGTCTCGGCATGGAGCGCCGCGGCGATTGACGAGTAGCTATACGAGTCACGCGCCGGGAACGGACAGGTGCCCATGCGCACGCCCACTGCCTGGGGATACACAAGCTCAAACGAATCGGGCTTGGGGTCGGCAGGACCGGGGACGATTGTGCTGGCCGAATCGTCGGCAGCATCTGCATCGGCATCGCCACGAACAAGCCTGCCCTCGGCATCCAGCGAAGCGTTGGCCTCAAACGCCTGCTCGCCAAAGGTAAAGTCCGAAAGCGAAATGAGCTCGTAGTCGCCCGGCTGGGAGTTGTCGAACACCAGGCGGTCGGCATCGAGCTGCGGCATGTCCAGAGCGTCGGTCGGCAAAATACGGCGCAGCACATCGTAGGTCAGATCGGTCTCGACGTCGAAGGTCGGCGCCGTCACCTTGCCACGGCTCACGCCGGCATCCATCGCCAAGATCACCAGCTCGCGCGCACGCGTCATGGCAACGTAGAGCAAGCGGGCCCGCTCCTCGAGCGAAAGCTGCAGATCATCGTTGCGCAGGCGAGCAAATGCCTCGGCAGGAGAACCCGTCGCGCAGACATCCTCCATGAGCTCCGGCGGCAACCACAGCGACGTGCCCTTGCCCTTAAACGCATGCTCAAACTGCTTTTTGACGTCATCGCCCTTCACAAAGGTCCCATCGGCGAGCTTAACGCCATCAAAACGAGCTGGCAGTGCCACGACCTGCGCTCCGCCCTCGACACGCCCCATATGAGCCGCACCGGACGGCTTGCGCACGCCAAAACACTCGGCAACCGCTACGACCGGATACTCCAGACCCTTGGACGCATGCACGGTCATGATGCGCACCGCGCCGTCGCCCTCCTCGTTGAGGGCACCCGGGGCTTCCTTGCCCGCCAAGAAGCGGTCGAAGGCCAGCGCGATGGAACGCGGCGAGTTACCGAACTCGGCCTCCGCCTCGGCCACGGCGTCGAGCGCCTTGAGCACGTTGGCGGCAATGGCCTTGCCCTCGGGACCGCGCTGTGCCAGACGCACAAACCAGCCGGAGGCGTTGACCACGTCGCGCGCGATGGCGGCGAACGAATCGCGGCCCACGCGACGAAGCGCATACCGCAGCACCTCGCGGGCGCGCGTCACGAGCGGCAGATCTTGCAGACCCGGCACGTCGAAATCACTCATGATGCCCGCGTCGATATTCCGGCGCGAGGTCTCCCCCGTCTCGCTATCGAGCTTGGTCGCCAGCGCCAGGAACTCCTGAGCGCCGAGCGCAAACATCGGCGAGGCGAGCAGCGGCATAAGGCCCTGCGCCGTATCGGCCGGATTGGCGAGCGCACATACCAGGGCGCGCACCGTCTGCACCTCGGCTGCCTGGGCAAAGACCGAACCACCCGCGATGACGCAGTCGAGCCCCTGGTCGCGGAAGGCCTGGGCGTAGACGTCGGCGTTGGTCATGCGGCCCAGCAGCAGCACCATGCCGCCCTGGGGCTGGCCGGCATCGGCAAGCGCGCGGAAGCGCTCGGCGATCGCACGGGCCTTGGCCTGCGTGCGCTCCTGCGTACTGCCGCCGGCAACAAAGAGGGCCTGGCGACGCGAGGCGTCTGTCACCAGCGTGTCCTTGCGGCCGTCGCTCGCTTCAAGATCCAAAAAGCCCTGCATCAGGCCGCCGTCATCGCCGTCGAAGACGCGTGCCACGTAACGCAGCACCTCGTCATGGCTGCGGAAGTTGCGCACGAGCTTGACGAGTTCGCCGGCAGGGGCGTCGGCCACGGCAGTCGCCTCGGGCGCGGCAGACGAGCCCACCTTGCGCTCCTGACGACGGAACACCTCGACCTCGGCGCCACGGAAGCGATAGATGGACTGCTGCGCATCGCCCACGGTGCACAGCGCGCGCTCCCCCGCACCCGTCAGGTAGCGTATCAGATCGACCTGCATCTGGTCGGTATCCTGAAACTCATCGATCATGACCATCTTAAAGCGGCCCTCGTACGCAGCACGGATGGCCGGGTAATCGCGCAGGGCCTCGTAGGCCATACGCAGCAGGTCGTTATTATCGAGGGCGGACTGGGCAGCCTTCAGCGCGCGATACTCGGCCTCCACGGAACGGGCCAGGCCCACCAGCGCATCGAGCGCCGGGGCACCGCAGGCAAGCACGATATTGATAAACGCATCGGCGGCCTCGGCCTTGAGCAGCTCGACCTGCTCCTTAGGGAATGCCTGGCTCGCGCGCGGCATGGTGCATGACATCATGAGTCGCGCCGCATCGACCATGGTCTTGCCGCTCGCCTCGAACGCGTCGATGGCATCGAGCGCCGTCTGCGCCTTCTCGGTCGCGGCCTTGCTTGCGCCCAGCGCCGCGCGATAGGCATCGGCGAGTGCCGAGGTATCGGCCTGGCCGCGCGCCACGCGCACGTCGTCCATACCGCCCGGCAACTGGCTCGACAGCTCCAGCAGGTCGCGCACCAGACCCTTGATGGTCGTACCGCCGCCAAAGGAACCGCCCTCGCCCGCCATGGGATACCAGGCATAGAGGGCCTTGAGCGATGCCGCGAGCTCGGGGGCGGCATCGGGTGCCGTCGCGCGACCCAGCACATGCTCAACAGCCTGGTCCATGAGCTCGTCGGTATCGGTGAGCACCGTGAACTCGGGGTCGATGCCCAGCTCCAGCGCGTGCGCGCGCAGGATACGCGAGCACATGCCGTGAATGGTCGAAATCCACGCGTCGTCGACGGTCAGTGCTTCCTCGTCCATGCCCTCGTCGATAAGCGCACGGCGCACGCGGTCGCGAATCTCGGCCGCGGCATCTTTGGTAAAGGTAATGGCGAGCACCTGGTCCAGATGCTCAACGAACGGACCGGATTCGGGCGAGAGCGCATAGACGATGCGGCGCGTGAGGGTAAAGGTCTTACCCGAACCGGCGCCCGCCGAGACAAACAGCGGGCGGTCGAGCGTTTTGACAATCTGCAGCTGTTGCGGCATCAAAGTCGAAAGATCCATGGTCTACACGTCCCTCCTTACAAACGTTCCTTCGTGGTTATACGAGCAGCGCGCATGCGCGGCCTGAGCCGACGCCGGGTCGACGGCGGCAACGTTGCCCGCCTCGAGCTCGCGCAGGCGCTCGGCGATGCCGGCCTCCACGCGATCGAGCAGGGCATCGAAGTCCATGCTGCCGCCCTCGCCCGGGAAGCCCTTCTTGAGGCCCGGGATGCGACCGTCACCGCGCTCTTCCTCGAGCAACTCGGCGCTCGCCGCACCGCGCAGCGCGGGCTTGCCGCCCTTGGTCGAAAAATAGAGCGCTGCACGGGTATCCAAGCCCAGTGCCCGACGCATGGCCTGCGCGTAGATGAGCGTTTGGGTATGGGGCGGCAGCCAGCGCGGGTCGTCGATGGGGGCCTCGCCCGTCTCCTCGTCACGCACCGTGGGGTCGGCAAGCTTAAACTCCTCGACACCCGAACGATGCTTGTAGTCGATTACCACGGCGCGATTCTCGGCATCCACATCTACGCGGTCGATGCGCCCGCCGAGCGGCCAACCGGCATACTCGACCTGGAGCTCGTTGAACGCAAACTCCAGGTAGCGCGGAGCGAAGGGGGTGAGCGCCTCGGACTCGTAGGCAAGCACGCCCTCCAACTGCGGCAGAATCTCGGCCACCTGACGCTCCTCCACTGGAGAGAGCGGCACCAGCGGGCCCTCGGTACCGCGCTTGCCGGCGTGCTCGGCCAGGGTCTCGGCAAAGACCTCGTGCAGCAGCTCCTTCGCGCGCGGCAGATTCATGGGCGTCACGCGCTCCATGCCCTCTTGGGGCAGACGGGCATGCAGATGTTCCAGCACGTCGTGGACGAAGTTGCCCTTCTCCATGTTGCCAAAGCCCGCGTCGATAGACTGGGGCTTGACGCGATACGAGACAAACCAGCACAGCGGGCAAGTGGAATAAGCCTCGATCTGCGAGGCGGACGTCAGACGCGGCACGAGCGGCGCGCCCTCGCCCTCGCCGTCACGACGGCGCAGGACCAAATACGGCACGGCCTCGGCACTCAGATGCTGAGGGGCTTCACAGGTCACGCGCTCGCGCTTGAGGCCTTCGCCTGCCGCGGGATCGAAGTCCCTTACGATATCGCCCTCACCCACGCACTTCGCCTTGTCGGCGTCAGCGGCCTTGTCGGCGTCAGCTGCCTTGTCGGCGTCTGCGGCCTTAGCAGCTTCAGCAACCTCGGCATGCGCCCGCAACTCGGTCCACACGGCAGCCGGATAGCACTCGCGCGCCTGGCGATCGTGCGTCACGCGCGCAAGCGAAACCGGGCCGCGTGCCACCTGCATCGCGTGGCCAAAGCGCACGCGCAGCAAGGCCGCGGGCTCAAGCGTCACGCCCTCGCGACCAAGGCTCGCCGTCAGCGTAGCCAGCGGTCCCTCCTCGTGCGAGAGCGGATAGCTGTCCAGATCGACATCGGCAAACAGCACAGCATCGTAGCTGCCGGGGCGCAGAGCCGCCGCATCGGCAAGCGAAGCAAAACGAACCTGAGCACGTGGCGCACGGTCAACCTCGTAGGTCTCGTAATCGTAGGCGGTACTACGCTTGTCCACCTTGGTGCGAATGCCATCGAGCACGGGCACGATCGCGGCCTGCGACACGTCGAGCGCGCGGGCGCCATTCATAAGGATGCCGATGACGTGGCGCAGCAGGGCCACCTCCGCTTGGCGACGGGCTTGGCCATCCAAGCTGCCCAGCGAGCGATCGGGCAACGCCTCGGCAACGGCAAGCATGGCCTTGAGCGCCGTCACGGGCTTGTCACGCCACAGCGCCTGGAACACGTCCGAGACCACGCACGGCACGTTCTTAAACCAGTTCTCGTCGCTCGCCGCCTTGCGCGCGCCCCTCACCTGGCCTTGGACGCTCTGCAGCAGGCTCTTAACGCCCGCGGTAGTCTTGCTGCGCGAGAGACGCATATTCTTATCGAAGGTACGGGCATTGACGGCATCAGCGCCCGAAAGCGGACTGTAAATCCAGTCGGTAAGCTCCGGCGCGGGCCACCACTCAGTCTTAGAAGCTGCCCCTTCGTCGGCGGCCTTCATACGCTCGATCAGGTTGGCGAGCGCCGTGAACTGCCTGCCCGCAATGGATTGAGAAAACGCCGTGAACTCAACTGTCTCGGCAGCGATATGACGAGCCGCCAGACGAGAGGCGAGCTCACCGAACAGCTGGGGTGCCCGGGCAGAAACAACGAGCACGCGTACGGGGTCGGCGGGCGTTGCAGCAGCCTTATCGTCCTTGGACTCCTTGTGCGTTTTCGCCAACTTATCGATGGCGTCCGCATAAGCATGGGCACGGGCATGGGGGCCGGCGACCTCAATAAAGGCAGGCTGAGCGGCGGTCCCGCAAGCGGCATCAGACGCGACGGCGTCCTCCCTCAGCGGCGCGGCCTCGAACAGCACACCGCGGGCATCAAATGCCGCGGCAAGCTCCTCGCGCATCGCCGCCTGCTCGCAGGCAAGCAGTACGACGACCTCTCCCCCATTGTTCGCCACGGCAGACAGCAGCTCGAGCAGGCCGTGCGTAAACGACGTGATACCGCGCACGCATACGGCGCGGGTGCACGCCGGCAGGTTATCGGCCAGGGCATCGGCCATAATGTCAGCCGCCTCGCAGGGCTCGACCATATCTCGACGGTCCAAACCGCGCGCATAGGCGCACAAAAGTTCAAACACGCGAGCCTCGGCGTCGCTTTTGGGCTTGGGCTTGCAAACGTTGTCGCAGCAACGCTCGGTGCCTGTCCCTGCCACACCCGGCAGCACATCGCGAGCCATACGCGCGAGCATACGCACCGTGCCCTGGCTGCGCGAAAGCGGCTGCAGGTCGGCGTCGTCGAGGCGCGCTACCATGTCCGAAAACAGCATCTGGCGCTGCAGGTTGTCGACGAAACCGCGCCCGTCGCCCAAAAGCTCCCAAAGCGAGCGAAGCCACGATGTAGGCGTCTTGTAGTCAATACCCAGCGAAACGCCGGCTTCCGCCGCATCATGACGGCACAGGTCGAGCTCAGCAAACGTTGGCGCCAGCAGCACGGCACGCCCGTGGCGGGCAATAAGGTCGGCAAGCAGCGCCGCCTCGGCATCGCTCAAATCCGCGCCGGCGTTGGTGGTATAGATTCGAACAGGCATGGTCCTCCACTCAAACCGTTCGCAATATTCAATGTTTCCATCCTACCCGCCCGCGCGGACAGATTTGCCCCACGCCAACAGATTTGACCCCTTGGAGACGGAGGAAAATGGATCACCGAGGAGGTCAGTCTAACCCAGCGATCCGTTTTCCTCCGTCCCCAAAGGATCAAAAAACCGCCCCCGAAGGGACGGTTCTGCGCAATTCGTTTGTTGCCGCTGGCCTACTCGCCATCCTCCAGTTTGATGAGGATCTTGCGATAGCCGCCGTACTCGCCGTTGAGTGCCTTTGAAACGCGGCTCACCGTAGTGGACGAAGCGCCGGTGCGGGCCTGAACCTCAACATAAGGCTCGCCCTCATCCAGATAACGCGCAACCTGCAGACGCTGCGATAGATCGCAGATCTCGCGCGGCGTGCAGATATCGGTCAAAAACGCTTGGATATCCTTCTCGTCATCCAAAAGACTAAATGCGTGGACCAGCTGCTTGACATCAGGCTTGTCAAACATGTTCTCGATATTCATCGATCACCGCCAAACCCGCCAAAAGGCATCGAAGTTGATACTGACATCGGGCATCGTTCGCCCGTTCTATGCAATAGGGCAACGCGTGTGGCTTTTGCCCGTAGCAGTTTAGCACACCACCAAACTAAAGCGACAAAACTCTCTGCCAGCGGCGCATTTTCTAGGACGAACGCCGTTTTGAAACCGAATGCGCACGTAAGCTCCACGAATATCTGAGACAATGGGCGGCCGAACAAGGCGGCACACCCGAGCGGCCGTCCAAGCTGCCGCAGCAAACCGCTTCACGCGACACTGACGCACCCTGCGCAAGAAAGGATTCACACCATGCGCTTTATGCTTAACTGGCTCTTTACCTCGATCGCCATCGCGATTGCCACGTTCCTCGTTCCCGGCATCCAGCCCTTCGGTTTTGCCGAGGCCTGGGTCTGTTTCGCCTTCGTGGGACTGTTCCTGAACATCGTCGATTCGCTCGTCAAGCCGTTCCTGACGGTCATCTCGCTGCCGCTCACGATCATTACGCTGGGTATTTTTCAGCTCGTAGTCAACAGCTTTATGCTCGAGCTGGCCAGCTATCTGTCGGTCAATCTGCTGGGCGCGGGTATCTCCATCGCCAGCTTTGGATCGGCCTTTATGGGCAGCATCCTGGTGTCCATCATGCGCAGCATCCTCGACAGCATCGCCGAGGGCTAAAACGGCCATTCCGGCCGCGCCCGTCTCAACAGCCCAAAACGAAGGCCGCCCATCGCAAAAATGGGCGGCCTTCTTATTTGCCAAGTCTCAAAGGGCGAGAGAATCTGCCATTTCCACCCCGTCCCCAAATGGCAGGTGGGCTAGATCACGTAGTCGTAGCCTTCGTTGGGAGCGACAAGTTGATCGAGCGTCACACCGTCGAGGTAGTCGTTGATAAGCTTGTCCAGGTTCTTCCACACGTCGAGCGTGGGGCACTCGTCAGAGCGCGAACAACCCTTGCAGTCGCCATCCAGGCAGGCGACCGGCGCCAGGCTGCCCTCGGTCAGGCGCAAGATCTCGCCCACCGTGTACTGCTCGGGCGGGCGCGTGAGCACATAGCCGCCGCCCTTGCCGCGCATGCCCGAGAGCATGTTGGCGCGCACGAGCGTAGCCAGAATATTCTCGAGGTACTTCTCCGAAATACCCTGACGCGCCGCAATCTCTTTAAGCGGGATGCGGCCTGTCGCCTGGTGCTCGGCCAGGTCGACCATAACGCGCAGGGCATATCTGCCCTTTGTGGAAACCAACATATATATAGCTGCCTTTCGGTCTTTTAATTCGTAGAAATTCTAGCCGAAAAATTGGTTTTGAAAATACCTATTCCCGTCAAGATTGTTAATCGACTCGTAATAATCTTCTATTTCCTATTGCGTTACTAGGCTTTACTGTCTACTATGCTTGCCAACAGCAAAACGAACAACCTATAAGGTTTGTGGGTTTCGCTGCTACACACACCGTAAAACCACACGGTATCCAGTCATTTGAACACTTTGGAGGTTCACCATGAGCAATGTTTACACGTCCATCGATCAGCTTATCGGCCACACCCCGCTTCTGGAGCTCACCCACTTCGAGGCCGACGAGGACCTCAAGGCCCGTGTGCTCGTCAAACTGGAATACTTCAACCCCGCCGGGTCCGTCAAAGACCGCGTCGCCAAGAACATGATTGACGAGGCCGAGAAGGCCGGCAAGCTCGTGCGCGGTGGCGACTACACCATCATCGAGCCCACGAGCGGCAACACCGGCGTCGGCATCGCTTCGGTGGCGGCGGCCCGCGGCTACAAGGTGATCATCACCATGCCCGAGACCATGTCCGTCGAGCGCCGCAAGCTGATGCAGGCATACGGTGCGCAGCTCGTGCTCACCGACGGCTCCAAAGGCATGAAGGGCGCTATCGCCAAGGCCGAAGAGTTGCAGAAGGAGACCCCCAACAGCATCATCGCCGGCCAGTTTGTGAACCCCGCGAACCCGGCCATTCACAAGGCCACGACCGGCCCCGAGATCTGGGACGACACCGACGGCAAGGTCGACATCTTCGTCGCCGGCGTCGGCACCGGCGGCACCGTGACCGGCGTGGGCGAGTTCCTCAAGGAGCAAAACCCCGAGATTCAGGTCGTCGCCGTCGAGCCCGCCACCTCCCCGGTGCTCTCCAAGGGCCAGGCCGGCCCGCATAAGATCCAGGGTATCGGTGCCGGCTTTGTGCCCGACGTCCTCGACACCCAGGTCTACGACGAGATCATCCCCGTCGAGAACGACGACGCCTTTGCCACCGGCCGCGCCGTGGGCCACAAGGAGGGCGTGCTCGTGGGCATTTCGTCCGGCGCCGCCGTGTGGGCCGCCCTACAGCTGGCCAAGCGCCCCGAGAACGAGGGCAAGACCATCGTGGCGCTGCTCGCCGACACCGGCGAGCGCTACCTGTCCACGGCACTCTTCCAGGACTAGAGCTCTCGTTCTTAGAACGAGTCCAAGGCACGCCGGTCTCCCCTCTCTTCTGGCAGCCTGAGCTCATCCCAACAGGGTGTCCCACAGGACGCCCGAACTTGCTACAATGTCTGCGGCGCGGAACCAGCCTCCCGCGCCGCTTTTCTTTTTTGGCCACATGCCACCAAGGAGAACCTCCCCATGCACAACAAGCGCGTGCTCGTCGCCATGAGCGGCGGCGTCGATTCCAGCGTGACCGCGTATCTGCTCAAGCGCCAAGGCTACGAATGCGTCGGCGCCACCATGCGCCTCGTCTGCCCCGCGCCCGATCCCGTCACGGACATGAGCAAAGTCGACCGCGACATCGCCGATGCAAAGGCCGTCGCCGAGCGCCTGGGGATGCCCCACCATGTGCTCGACCTGCAGCAGACCTTCGACCGCAACGTTATCGAGCGATTTGTGACTGCCTATCAGGAGGGGCTGACGCCCAACCCATGCATCATCTGCAACCGCCATATTAAGTTTGGCGCGCTGCTCGATGCGGCACTCGATATGGGCTGCGACTACATCGCCACAGGTCACTACGCCAAAACGAGCCAGGCGTCCGACGGAACCTGGCAGCTGCACCGCGGCGAGGACCCTAAGAAGGACCAGAGCTACTTTTTGTATTCGCTCACGCAGGAGCGACTGTCGCGCACGATCTTTCCGCTGGCTGGGCTGGACAAAGAGCGCGACGTGCGCCGCATTGCCGCCGAGCAGGGCTTCATAAACGCCAAGAAAGCCGAGAGCGAGGATATCTGCTTTATCGCGGACGGCGACTATGCGGGCTATATCGAGCGCCGCTGCGGACATGCCGCCGAGCCGGGCGATATTGTATGGCGCGACGGCAGCGTGGTCGGACGCCATAACGGCGCGCTGCGCTATACCATCGGCCAGCGCAAGGGCCTGGGCGTCGCGATGGCGCATCCTGTGTATGTGACGGGCGTCGACGCCGCTAACAACACCGTGCATCTGGGCGAGGCCGAGGACCTGACGGCCACGGCGCTCACGGCCAACGACTGGATTTGGAGCGCCCCTGCCGACCACATGGAAGCCGAGCTGGATGCCGGCGGCATCCGCGTGGGCGCCAAGTACCGCTACCGACAGAAAGAGCAGGCAGCGATCCTTACGCGCGGCGAAGACGGGCAAATGTTGCTGACCTTTGACGAGCCGCAGCGAGCCATCGCCCCCGGCCAGGCAGTCGTTATCTACCGCGGCGACATCGTCCTGGGCGGCGGTACCGTGACCGGCGCCATCAAGTAGCCCCATCCCCTTCATAAGTTGCGGTGAAATAGGGACTGTTTAAGCGTTTCAAGCCGCTAAATAGTCCCTATTTCACCGCAACTTTGTTAAGTATTATGATGTTTGTGCTTGCTATATTTAACGATTAGAATGCTTAACGAGGTGATGCAGCAGATGAATACTTCCAACTATATAACCATGGGTGACGCCGCGCGCCTGCTGGGCGTTACGAAGGCCCGTATATCGCAACTGGCTGCATCGGGAACGCTCGCGTGCGATATCGTCGGTGGGCGGAAAATGGTTCAGTACGATTCCGCGATTGGTTATCAAAAGGTCCGTAAGCGTGGGCGCCGTCCCGCAGCTGACGTAGGGCGCAAGTTCACGTTGATGTCAACCGACCACGAGGTCGCGCATGTCTCGTTTGATCCAACGCGCGAGTTTTCCTTTGAAATTGCCGACATACTCGATGCACGAAGGATGCCGTTTGGCACGTGCTCGAGTTCTTCTCCAACGGTGAATAAACGAGCACTCAACACGTGGTGGAGTCACCGGTCGGTGCCCGACGTCCGCCCCGGACTCATCTCGCGCTATCGCGAGCTGGGAATTGACAGCGGTATTGAAGTGCCCGTTCGTTGCCTGGGTTTTTCGCTTTCGGATTGCTATTGGCTAAGACCGGTCGACTGCGACGAGCTCAATTGGCAGCACCTCAATTACTTCGAAAACAATTTTGAACGGTCGGCACCCGAGCATCGTTCAGGCTGGCTTGAGGGCATCGGACTCAAAAATCCTGACAATACGTCCGAGGGCGAGCTCCCCAAATCCTGGATGATCCGCAATGGCGTTCGCATCCTGGTTAAAGGATGCGGAATGGACGATCAGCGACCGTTTAACGAGGCGGTTGCAACAGCTCTACATCGGCGTCTGCTATCCAAAGGTGAGTTTGTTCCCTATACGGTCGAGCGCATGTTCGACGGGCCCGTATGCCTATGCGATGACTTTCTTAATGGCCGTGAGGAATACGTGCCGGCCGCTTATATCAGGGACGCACTCGGTGGCCAGCGAGGAAACTCAACATACGATCGATACTGTCGCTTTCTTGGCAGACACGGGGCTGACGAAGCCACGGTAAGAAAATCCATGTCGCAGATGATTGTCTGCGATGCCCTCCTGGCCAACAGCGACCGCCACTGGCGAAACTTCGGCATCATCCGCAATGTCGACACGCTGGAAATGCGGCCTGCACCGCTGTTCGATAGTGGCAATTGCCTGTGGTACAACGTGCCAACCGCCGTGCTCGTTGCCGGGGAGTTTGGATTTGCCGCCAAACCGTTTGGTCCGGACCCTTCCACTCAGCTAGCATTTGCTGACTCGCTCGATTGGTTCGATGCGTCGCATCTCGATGGGTTCGTCGACGAGGCAGTCGAAATCCTCTCACAAAGCGCATGGGCAACAGCAGGCAATCGCCTCAAGGCCATCCGCCGCGGTCTCGAGCGCCGCACGATAGAGGTAAGCGCCGCCGTTGAGGTGCTACGGCACGTGCAGAGATAACAGCACTGCCCCCTAAGTTGCGGTGAAATAGGGACTGTTTGGCGGTTTTAAACGCTTAAACAGTCCCTATTTCACCGCAACTTACAGTGGGCGGCCTCGGTCGGTACTGCTGTGCCAGCCGAGGCCGCTGCTCCCCTAGCGCTGCACGTAGGCGCGGACGAGCTCGTAGGTGTTGCGCACGCCGTCGATGTGGCTGCGCTCGTAGTTGTGGCTCGCGTACACGCCGGGGCCGATCAGACCGTGACGGATGTCGTAGCCGGCAGAAAGCGTGGCCTCAACGTCCGAGCCGTAATGCGGGTACACGTCGATGGCGTAATCAAGCTCGAGCTCGCGCGCGATGTTGGACAGCGTGGTCACCAGGTCGTAGTTGTAGGGGCCACCCGAATCCTTAGCGCAAATCGAAACCATGCGCTCGGTGCAGCCCAGGTCGTCGCCCACGCAGCCCATGTCCACGCTGATCATCTCGCGCGTGTCGGCCGGCACGAAAGCGCCGCCGTGGCCGACCTCCTCGTACACGGTGAAGAGCAGCGACACCTTGCGCGAAAGCGACACCTCGCCGTCAGCAACGGCGCGGGCCAGACCCAGCAGAATCGACGCCGACAGCTTGTCATCCAGGAAGCGGCTCTTAATGTAGCCGCTCTCCGTCACCGTGGTACGCGGATCCATAGCGATGATGTCGCCCGTCTGAATGCCCAGCTCAAGCACGTCATCCTTGCTGTCGACATTCTCGTCGAGCAGGATTTCCATGTTCTTCTCGATGGTCTTGACCGGCTCGTCGGCCACGTGCGCCGAAGGCTCGGTATTGAGGACCACACCCGTGTACACATTGCCGTCACGCGTGTAGACGGTGCAGTTCTCGCCATCGGCCGTAGACCACTGGTGCCCACCAAGCGTCGTGGGACGCAGCCGACCATTGTCCTTAATGGAACGCACCATGGCGCCCAGGGTGTCGACATGGCTCGCCAGTACGAGCGGCTCACCCTCGCCGCCAAGCTCGACCAGCACGTTGCCCTTATTGGAACGCTCGGGGCCAAAGCCCATATCGCGCAACGTTTCCATCAGATAATCAGTCGCCGCACGGGTATAGCCCGTAGGCGAAGCAATCGAGGTAAGCGCCTTCAACTGGTCAGTAATATAGGAGAGCGTAGAATCCATCTTGGACACCAAAGTCACCCTTTCATATCGAATTAAACCCACAGCAACAATACCACCGCGAGCCATCTTTTTACCTAGCGAGATGACCCATCGAGCTCGCCAGGACTGCGCCCGCCACGATAACGAGCCGGCGGCCCCCTGCCGTTAGCCCCACAATCTTTCCGCAGGACGGAGGAAGCCCCCGCCGCACGAAGTGCGCAGCGGGGGCTTCCGACATGTCCGAGGACGATTGTGGGGCTAACGGGCAGGGGCCCGCCGAACCAAGTTAGGCAGCCGGGCAGATCTTCTTGAAGAGCTCGATGACGTCGTCGAGCGTCGCCTCGCGCGGGTTACCCGGGAAGCAGGCGTCAGCCATGGCGTCCTTGGCCAGGACCTCGATCTCGTCAGCCTTCATGGCCTCGCAGACGTGCGGGATGTTCACGTCGGCAGAGAGCTGCTTGACGGCGGCGATGGCGGCGTCGGCGGCCTCGTCGGTGCTCATGCCCGTGGTGTCAACGCCCATGGCGACGGCAACCTTGGCCAGACGCTCGGCGCAAACCGGCTTGTTGAACTCCATGGCGATCGGCAGCAGCATGGCGCAAGCGACGCCGTGCGGAGTGTCGTAGTGGGCAGACAGGGTGTGAGCCATGGCATGGTCGATGCCCAGGCCGACGTTGGAGAAGCCCATGCCGGCGACATACTGGCCAAGAGCCATGCCCTCGCGGCCGGAGCCGGGCTGACCGGACTTGGCCTCGGCAACGGAGTCGCGCAGATTCTCGCTGATCAGCTTAATGGCCTCAAAGTGGAACATGTCGGAGAGCTCCCAAGCACCCTTGGTGGTGTAGCCCTCGATGGCGTGGGTCAGAGCATCCATGCCGGTAGAAGCGGTCAGGCCGGCGGGCATGGAGGCCATCATGTCGGGGTCGACGACGGCGACCTCAGGGGCGTCGTTGGTGTCGACGCACACGAACTTGCGGACCTTCTCGGGGTCGGTGATGACGTAGTTGATGGTCACCTCGGCGGCGGTACCGGCGGTCGTCGGCACGGCGATGGTGAACACGGCGTGGTTCTTGGTGGGAGCAACGCCCTCGAGGCTGCGGACATCGGCAAACTCGGGGTTGTTGATGATGATGCCAATGGCCTTTGCGGTGTCCATGGAGGAGCCACCACCGATGGTCACGATAGCGTCAGCCTCGGCGGCCTTGAAGGCCTCGACGCCGTCCTTGACGTTCTGGATAGTGGGGTTGGGCTTGATCTCGGAGTAGAGGCTCCAAGCGATGCCGGCGGCGTCGAGCTCGTCGGTCACCTTAGCGGTAACGCCAAACTTGACCAGATCGGGGTCGGAGCAGACGAAGATCTTCTTGTAGCCGCGACGCTGGAGCTCGCCGGGGATCTCCTTGATGGCGCCAGAACCATGATAAGAAATGGTGTTGAGAACGAAACGATTAGCCATTGATAGCCTCCCATCGTGTGCGAGGCACCCATTACGCCCCACGCTATGAGTCCCATCCTAACGCTTTTGAAACAAAAAACACGTGAGAACATCAAAATTGTTAAAGCGTTTCAACAGAAGATGAAAATCTATTGCGGCAAAGGGGCTGTCCCTTTGCCGCATTCGGTTACTTTCGACAGCCCTCTTTCCAAGCCTCGGCCGCAACCTTCCAGCGAAAACGCAAGTCGCGCTCGCGGTCGATGAACATGATGGCAAACGCGACAAACAGCAGCGCGCTCGCCACGACGATAGCGTGCAGCCCCATGCGCTCAATGCACCAATTGCCCAGCACGGCGCCAAACACAAAGGTAAAGATCACACCAAAGTACAGCAGGCCGTTTTCCAAAAAGCCGCGCTTGTGGGTAATGATGTAATCGTCCACGTTTTGCAAGGCATTACGGAGGTTGCCGATACACATGGTCGTGGCGATGCCGTGACCGTGGATCTTGCGGAAGCTCTCGACTTGCATACCGCAGGCAAACGAAGTGAGGCAGTTGGCGAGCAGGTTGAAATCGCCACCGGGAATAAAACTCACGCCCAGCAAGATGACGGCTTCAAAGAACACCGTCACCTGACGCCAGTGGATCACGCTGCCAAAACGCTCGTGTACCAGGTCGGCAAGCATAATGCCCACAGCAAACGAAACCACAGGGAAGAAGTAACGCCCCGCAAGTGCCCAATTGCCCTCCGAAATGCTCACGCCCACCAGCAGGATGTTGCCCGTCTGCGCGTTGGCGAAAACATGGTCGCGCCCAATGTACGAATACACATCCATAAAACCACCGGCGAGCGCCAAGATGATGCCCAGCTCAATGGATTCCGATATCTGTTTGGCACGCTGCATCGTCGTGCATCCTCCTTGTTGACGACCCTCTCGTGCGTTGGCGGAGACATAGCCGCCGTTCATACTGTAACCCATTGACAACATGGCGTGCGCGCGAGACGGGTTCTCCAACGCGCAGATACACAGTCTGGAAACAAACGGCGGGCGCGGCACCGACACCCGAGACCTCGTGTACTCCACCAGTCTTTTTAGCCCCGTCCTAAAAAGACTGGTTACAATTACGTGCAGCATACAAACACCGGGAGGGATCGTGGCAAAAAAGCCTCAGCACGCTCAGAACAACCAGCGCAGTCAGCAGGGCAAACAGGGCCAGCAGCAAAAGCGCGGCGGTAAGGCACAGGGCTCGCGTCCCACGCATGCCCCGACAGCTCCCGCCCGTCCCTGGCGTCCGGGCCGCGACAAGTTCCTCCCCGTCAGCCGCGCCGATATGGACGCGCGCGGCTGGGACCAGTGCGACTTCGTCTATATCTGCGGCGACGCCTACGTGGATCACCCCAGCTTTGGCATGGCTATCATCAGCCGCGTACTCGACGCGCACGGCTACAAAGTAGGCATTATCTGTCAGCCCGACTGGACCGACCCCGCCAGCATCACGGTGCTTGGCGAGCCGCGCTTGGGCTTTCTCGTCAGCGCCGGCAACATGGACTCCATGGTCAACCACTATTCGGTGACCAAGCACCGCCGCCACACCGACGCCTATACCCCTGGTGGCGAGGAGGGGCGCCGTCCCAATCGTGCCGTCACGGTCTACGGCAACCTCATCCGCCAGACGTTCAAGGACGCCCCCATCATTATCGGCGGCATCGAGGCGAGTCTGCGCCGCCTGGCCCACTATGACTACTGGCAGGACAAGCTCAAGCGCTCGGTACTGCTCGACTCGGGCGCCGACATCCTCATCTACGGCATGGGCGAGCACGCGATCGTCGAGATCGCCGACGCGCTCGACGCGGGACTGCCCGTCGATCAGATCACCTATATCAACGGCACCGTCTACCGCACGGGCTCGCTCGACGAGGTCTACGACTACGACCTGCTGCCCAGCTGGGACGACCTTACCGCCGACAAGCTCAACTACGCGCGCAGCTTTAACGTGCAGCAGCAGAATATGGACCCCATCACCGGTCATCGCCTGGTAGAGCCCTACCCCAACAGCGTCTATGTGGTGCAGAACCCGCCGTCGGCAACACTCACCACCGACGAGATGGACGAGGTTGCCGAACTCCCCTACGCACGCGATTGGCATCCCGACTACGACGCGGCGGGCGGCGTGCCGGCATTTGCCGAGATCAAGTTTTCCATTAGCTCCAACCGCGGGTGCTTTGGCGAGTGCTCGTTTTGCGCGCTCACCTTCCACCAGGGCCGCGTGTTGCAGATGCGTAGCCACGATTCGATCATGCGCGAGGCCGAGCTGCTCACGCACGATCCCGAGTTTAAGGGCTACATCAACGACGTGGGCGGACCGACGGCGAACTTTAGCCGCCCTGCCTGCGACAAGCAGCTCAAGCACGGCGTGTGCAAGAACAAGCGCTGCCTGTGGCCGAGCGTGTGCAAGAACATGGTGGTCGACGAGAGCGGCTACACGCAGTTGCTGCGCGACCTGCGCCAGCTGCCGGGCGTTAAGAAGGTCTTCGTCCGCAGCGGCATCCGCTTTGACTACACCATGGCCGACGCCTCGGACGAGTTTTTGCGCGAGCTGCTGGAGCATCACGTCTCGGGCCAGCTGCGTGTAGCACCCGAGCACGTGAGCGACGCGGTGCTCTCCGTGATGGGCAAGCCGAGCCGCGCCGTCTACGACGCGTTCTGCCGTAAATTTGAACGCCTGAACCGCGAATACGGACTTAAACAGTATGTGGTACCGTACCTGATCTCGAGCCACCCCGGCTCAACGATGAAGGAAGCTGTGGACCTTGCCGAGGCCGTACGCGACATGGGCTACATGCCCGAACAGGTGCAGGACTTCTACCCCACCCCGTCCACCATGTCGACCTGCATGTACTACACCGGCGTGGACCCACGCACCATGCAGCCGATCTACGTGGCACGCGACCCGCACGAGAAGGCCATGCAGCGTGCGCTCATCCAATACCGCAAGCCCGAGAACTACAAGCTCGTACGCGAGGCACTGGAAAAGGCCGGCCGCCGCGATCTGATTGGCTACACCAAGCATTGCCTGATTCGCCCCGTGCCCCCGCGCCCGGGCGAGACATCGGCCAGCGGCGGACACGGCACTGGCAAGAAGGGCGGCAAACCGCATGGTGACGGCGCTGGCAAGGGGCCCAAGGGCAGCAAGGGGCACGGCGGCATGTCGCGCGCACAGAACACTGCCGGGCGCAACCGTGCAGCTCAGGGACGTCAAGGCGCCAACGGAGGCGGACGCCGCAACTAGGGCAGCGGTGCGCTCGCTGCATCCATCCCACACGCGCGGCGCAGCGACCGCATTGCCTCAACGAGGATGACGCCGGCGATGGCGACCGTAATTGCCACGTCGAACGGCGTGTTCACAAACCAAAGCAACGTCATGAGATACGACCCGGCATTAAAGGCGAAGTGCAGCAGGATCGTGTAGCGGAGCTTTCCGGTCGTCACGAGCACCCAACCAAAGATGAGGCCGGCGGCACCCGCGTAGCAACCTTGCACCCAATTCATGTGCATAAAACCGAAGATTGCCGCCTGCAGCACAATCGCCGCGGTGATACCCCACGTGCTCGGGGCCGCCCAGGGCACCATGGCGCCGTCCTGCGCACCCGCACGACGCCGGCGCTTCCAAAGTGGGCGGCACTGCGGATTAAACGCTCGGAGCGAAAACTCAAAAATGATGCCGCGCACCAGCAGCTCTTCACAAAATGGGGCGCCGAGCACCGTAGTCAGGACGGCGAGATAGCTGGTGTCGCCCATGCCTGTTTCCTCGACAAGCTCGCTGTAGTCGGCCGCAGCCTCGGGCAACAGCGACAGCACGGCGTCGGTCACGTAGCCAACGACCACCTGCAGGGCAAGGCCGATCACGATAACGCAGGCGATGCGCTTCCACGCCCCACGCGCTCCCCCGCCGAGCGGATGCGCGCTTTGCCGGCGTGCCATAAACGAACGCGGCCACAGATAACGCCACCACAGCAGCGCCATTAAAAACGATGCCGTCTGCGCGACAGCCTGAAGCAATTGAATATCGAGGCCGTCAATCGAAAAGCCCATGAACACCGATGCGACGCCCAGAGCGGAGAACAAAACCACGCTCAGGGCGTTATCGGCAGCGACGACGCCAAAACAGGCAAGCGCCCAAATCATCGCATTGAGCATGCCAACCTCCTCAAAACCCGGCACTTAGGGACGTTCCTTAACTGCCGGCAGAAAAGGAACGTCCCCAAATGCCGGCAGTTTGGGACAGTCATTATTGATGAGAATCGGGCGCAGTGCCAAAAGCCCCGTTCGGCGAGATGTCGAACGGGAAGGTGCCGCACCGATTGAACGCGGCGATAAACATGCGGATGGCGTTGGACGGCGTGGTGCCCACGAGCTGGGTTGCCGCCGCGAAGGCCGCCTTTTCCTCGGGCAAGACCTTCGCGACTACGGGGGTCATGTGTTCTGCCATGGCGCTTCCTTTTTGAAACGACGGTAGTGCGGATAGATGCGGGCCACGCGGCTGGGCGACGGGCTGTGAAGGCAACCCGATTGGCCCGCATCTGGAGTTTGTTTCTGCGGCGTTGGTATTACTTGGTATTCTTAAGTATTACCCCCAGATAGAATACCACACCCGACCCCATGGGGACGAAGGAAAACGGATCATTTTGTTGCTGAATTAGTATTTAGAGCGTGATGATGTCCGAGATATCGAGGGCCTGAGCGTCGGCGGCATCGTGCGTGGCAAGCAACAGCATGCGACCGTCGAGCGCCGGCGCCCACGGCGCCCGGTCGACCACGGCAAGCGCAAGCTCCGCTGCAACCCCGCCGCCACAGGGCCGCCAGCACGCCCATAACCGCCCTCACCTTTTGATTCGCGTACGACGTGGAAGGGGCGCGACGAACGTCGGCACATGGCGCGTCCGATCTGGGTATCCGTCGCATGGTGTCCTATGTCCTGCATAATTTTACTTGCAACATGCATAAAAAGACGGGGGCGCCCCTCCCCGTCCCAACGTACCCCCGCTTGGACCGTGCAAAAACCGGAGTTTTCAGCATCGCGGCCCCCGCCGGCGGCGCCGCGAATCGTGGATGCCGCGCGATCGGCGTCGTTTTGGGGCACGGCGCGACGCGAAACGCGCGCTATCGCAGCGGCGGACCCCGTCCGCCAGCCCAAGTTGCCCGTCGGGGGATCCCGCGAGACCGAATAGACGCTTCCGGCGCGTATGCAGCCACCCCGGCTTGCTGAAAACTCCCGAAAATGCACGGCGCGCCCCGGGGGACCCGTGCGTGCCGTTAAAAACACGCTCGCATCCAAAAGTATGCGAACGTGGGAGCCAGATGGCGGCAAGGACGCCAAGCACTGGGACGGAATCCCGGACGTGTCCACCCGGGCACTTCAGCCACCGCGCGTCAGCAGAAAACCTCATGCCCTGCGCCGATGTCGGATAGCCCATCCCCCATATCAACCCTTTGCGCAAAACGGCAATGCCCCGTCCACGCAAATACGCGAACGGGGCATTGTTCAAATTGTGCCGTCAGTGACTCTTTTGCGCCAGCGGCCTTCTAGCTCTAGCTAAGCTCGGGCCAGTAACCCTTGTTGGCCTCGATCATGTCGTCGAGAACCTCCTTGGCGACCTTCATCGACGGCACGGTCTTGTTGAGCGTAAAGGCCTTGAGTGCCTTCTCGTACGAACCCTCGATCGTGGCCTCGACCACGAGCTTCTCGGAGTTCAGCTGCTGCATCATAAGACCCTGCTGGAACAGCGGAATGTTGTCGCGGCTGATGACCTCGGGGCCGTTCTTGCCAATGTAGGCAGGCAGCTCGACCATGGCGTCGTAGGGCATGTTGGGGATAGCGCCCTTGTTCTCGCAAATGACCAGGAAGCGCTGCTTGGTGTCGTTCTTCAGAGCGATGGCCAGGTCGGCAATCCAGTCGCCGTGGCTGCCCGCATAGAACGTGCTCTCGTCGATCTCGCCCGTCTTCTCGTAGTGATCGATACCATCAAAGAGGTTCTTCTCGCGCGTCTCCTCAACCTCGTTAGCACGGGTGCGCTCGGGGTTGGAATGCTCGACGAACTCCTTCTGCTGCAGGTAGTAGTTCAGGTACGTGTTGGGCAGGTACTCCGGGAAGCACTCCATGATCTCGTACTCGCCCTTCCAGACGTAGTACCAGCTGCCCTTGGTGTGGCGGTTCTGCTCGGGGTGCTCGTCGGTGGCCTCCTCGGGCTTCTTGGACATCAGCGAGCTCATGCCCTTGAGGTACGAATCGGGCAGCAGAATCTCATGCTCCTTGATGTACTCGCGCAGCTGCGGGAGCACCTCCTCGCCCTTGTGGCGGATCGAGGTGAACCAACCAAAGTGGTTGAGGCCAAAGTAATCGTACTCGACATCCTTCTTGTCGATATCGAGCGCGGCGCAAACCACGTCGATAATCGCGATCGGCATGTCGCAGATGTTGATGATGCGAGCGTTGGGGCGCAGGACGCGGCAGCCCTCGGAGACGATGGCGGCAGGGTTGGAGTAGTTGAGAATCCAGTAGTCCTTCTTGGCATACTTCTCAACGTCGTCAATCAGCTCGACCATGGGGAAGATGGTGCGCATGCCGTAGGCAAGGCCGCCGCAGCCGCAGGTCTCCTGGCCCACGCAGCCGTGACGCAGCGGAATCTTCTCGTCCTGCTCGCGCATGGCATAGCCGCCCACGCGCATCTGGGCAAACACGAAGCTCGCGTCCGTAAAGGCAGTCTCCTTGTCGGTGGTCACCGTGAGCTTGATGTCCAGGCCGAGGTCCTCGTGCAAAATCCAGTCCACGAGCACGCCGATCTTGCGCTGGCGCTCCTCGTTGATGTCGTACAGACGAATCTCGTCAACGTCGAGCTCGTCCTTGCGAAGAGCGATGGACTTGACGATGCCGGGGGTAAAGGTGGATCCGCCACCACACAGAGTAATGATCATTGTTTACTGCTCCTTCTCAATTGCGTTTTCGACCTTGTCGCGCATCTCGGCGACCTTCATGCCAAAGATGATCTGGATATTGTTGCCGTTGCGGTTGATGCCGCTGTTGGGCACGTGGTTGATGAGGTCCTCATTGATGAGGTCCGGGTTCTTAACGTTCACGCGGAGACGCGTAAAGCAGTTCTCGAGCTCCTCGATGTTGTCCTTGCCGCCAAGACCTGCGACCAGGTCGGCAATGCCCGCATCGACGCCCTCTGCGGGAGCCGCGGCAACAGCGCCCTGCTTCACCGCGACAGACGCGGCGGCCTCGCCCTCGGCAACGGACTCGGCGAGCTCGGATTCCTCCTCGCGACCAGGCGTGTGGAGGTTGAGCTTCTTAATAAGGAAGGTGAAGAGGAAGAAGTACAGAGCGGCGTTGACGACTCCGAGCACCAGCATGACCGGCCAGTTGGTCTTGTCGACACCGAGGACCAGGTTGGAGACCACGATGTTGATGATGCCGCCTGCAGTCGAAGCGGGCACGGAGAGGACCTTGAGCAGGACCAGGAAGATGCCGGAAAGAACCGAGTGAACGACAAAGAGCACGGGAGCGGCAAAGACAAAGAGGAAGTCCATGGGCTCGGTCACGCAGGAAAGCACGGCGGTGATGATCAGCGGGATGATGACAGCCTTGGTCTTGTCCTTGTTCCCCTTGTAAGCGGTGAAGATAAAGGCGAGACCGATACCGATGTAGGGCCACAGGTTGTTGAAGGTGTAGCTGTTGAAGTAGGTGCTATCGGAGAAGGGCTGGCCCGTCATTGCCATCTCGGCGACACGGATGGGATAGGCGCCGGCGATAACCTGATCGCCCAGCGTCAGGGTGCCACCCACATCGGAGAACTGGAACGGGGTGTAGATGAGGTGGTGCAGACCGGTGGGAACGAGCAGCTTGTTGAGCATGCCGTAGATAAACAGACCGATGTTGCCCGACTCCTTAATGATGCCGGCAACGGAGGAGATGGCACCCTGAACCGGAGGCCAAACGATGCAGAAGCCAGCGCCCATGATCCAGGAGATGATGATCATGATCAGGAACGGGAAGCGAACGCCCGAGAACATCGAAAGAGCAATGGGGAACTGCTTGTTCGAGTACTTGTTGAACACGGCACCGGTGATGCAGCCCAGGATAATGCCGCCGAACACGCCGGTATCGAGCACCTGGATGCCCATAACGGTGGCCTGGCCGGTTCCGGTAAGGCCGAGCATGCCACTCGCCTCGGCAAGAGAACCGGTGGCGTTGAGCACGATGTTATTGGCCTGCAGGAACAGGAAGAACGACATCAGGGCGATCAGCGAAGCGTGGCCCTTGTTCTTCTTTGCCATGGCGCCGGCGATGCCCACGCAGAACAGAATCGAGAGGTTGTTGATGATAAACATCAGCGACTGATAGACAACGGCGCCCACAAGCTGGAACGGACCGGAGCCCAGCACGGGAATCACGGCGCAGATGGTCTTGTTGGTCAGAATAATGCCCACGATGAGCAGGATGCCGGCAACCGAGAGATACATCATCGGCTGAACGATCGACTTCGCGAACACCTCCAACGGCGCTTTGAAATTGAACTTCTTTTTTGCGGTCATAGCGGTACTCCCCTTCCTTTTCCGCAAATTGAGATAGGTGTGCCCTGGACAAGACCGTGAGCCTTGCCTTATATCAATCGATGTGTGGGCACGTTATGCCTAGAGACCAGGTTCTCCAAGCAGGTTAACAATGTGATATGCGAGATAACTCTTCTCGGCATTGGTAACGACAACGTTATAGGTAGACGCCAAGTGGGCGGCTATGGCGTCCGCGCACGAGAACGCGCACGGATACTTAGTTTCATCGATTCGGAACAGTGCATCGTCATTGATCTGCCCGGCCGCGGGGTCAAGCGCCCGCTGTGCGAAAAACTGCAGGTGGCGGACGAAACGCTCATAGGGCAGCGAGGTGTCATCGAGGGTCGTAGCATAGCGCTCGGAAACAATCGCGAGCACGTCGCGAACAAGCTGGACCGAAATGATGAGGCGGTCGGAGCGTTGCGGCATGGTGGCGTTGACGATATGCAGCGTAATAAAACCCTGCTCTTCTTCGCTCATCTGGATGCCCATATACTCCTTGACAATCTGCAGCGCACGGCCCGCAAGCGCATACTCCTTGCGATAGAACTGCTGGATCTCGAGCAGCAACGGATTCTCGCAGGGGACGCCCTTGCGCTCGCGCTCCAAAGCAAGGCTGATATGGTCTGCAAGAGCAATGAGAATCTTGTCGTTGACATCAACATTGAGCTCTCGACGGAGCATCTGAACAATGTCCTCGGAAATCACGAGGTTGACGGTGGGAATGGACTCCAAAAGATGTGCCAAGCGGTCAATCGTACGCGAATCCTGAGAAGTGCCCTCCTGCAGCGCATAGGTCTTTTCGACCGATGCTTCATCGATAGCGTCGCCGGCATGACGGCCAAAGCAGAGGCCTCGACCGATGACAATGAGCTCGAAGCCATCGTCCGAAGTGACCATTGCGACGTTATTGTTGAAAACTCGCTTGATAACCACGGTACCCGCCACAAGAATTTACTCGGAAAGCCAGACGACAGGCTCTTTAACAGTAACAGGGCCGGAAGCGTGCTCACGAAGAGTCGAGTTCTCCGAACGCTCGCATACAATAACGAAGACCGTGGGGTCGAAGCCAGCGGCGCGAACCGCGTCGAAATCGACCTCGACGAGGGGCTGGCCCGCGTCGACATGGTCACCCTGAGCAACAAGCGCATGGAAGCCCTTGCCCTCAAGTTTAACAGTGTCGATTCCGATATGCAGCATCACCTGAGCAGAGCTGTCTTCGGACATGATGCCCAGCGCGTGCTCAGTCGGAAACAACGCCGCGACGGTGCCGGAAACAGGAGCGCACACCGTTCCCTCTTGGGGAACCACGGCAACGCCATCGCCCACGGCACGGCTGCTAAAAGCGGGGTCATTGGTATTTTCTAGATGAACAAGCTCGCCAGAAACGGGAGCGAGGATTTCGAACTCGGAGGTCGCAGTCTTCTGCTCATCCGAACCGCCCATCAGGCGAGAAAAGAAACCCATGGTGGCATGTCCCTTCATAAATATAGCCCAACCAAAATCAAGCGAATGCATCCATAGAGACACACCCGTTCAAAGACTTTGGTTAGGCCCACGTCCGAGGGACTCGGTAACCTTCCGCATTTCTTTTTACGGGAGTTATTGTAGACAAGCCCAAAGCCAGAACAATCATTATGACCGGTGAGCGGTATTTTTTCTTCGATAAACGGTATTTAGGCGGCACTTAGGGACGTTCCTTTCCCGCCGGCACCCAGGGACACTCCTTGCAGCAATTTCGCATGCGTTAGATGAAGAGCTCGCATTCCTTCCACACGACGCAAGCCTTGCTCAGCATCTGGGAAACAGCGGATAGCTTGTTGGGATCAAGCTTGCGAGCGCCTCGCGGGCATACGGCGATGCAGCGCATGCAGGAGATGCACGCCTCGCCAGCTGCTCGTTTGGGGTCACCCTTGTCGATAGCACAAACGGGGCACGCCGCGGCGCATGCACCGCAGGAGACGCAATCCTCTGTTGCCTCGGGTGCCATGCGGTGACCTCTGGCTTGTTTATAAGGACGATTGCCGGGAATAGAGGGCTCAGATGTATCCTCAGCCAACAGCTTTTGCTGAATTTGCTGCGCAAACTCTGCGAGCTGCGCCGCATCCTGCGCATCCGGACGACCGGCAGCAAACTGTCGCGCAATGGAATGTTCTGCAATGGCTGCAACTGCCGCGATTACCCGGAATCCCGCATGCTTCGCAACGTCCTCCAGCTCTACGAGCGTGTCCTCAAACGCGCGGTTTCCGTAGACGCACACCAGAACGGCCCGCGCTCCGTTGCCGTGAACCATGTTCAGTCGGTCGACCGCCACGGCAGGAACTCTGCCGGCATACGCTGGCACGGAGATAACAGCCACGTCGTCCTTCGTCATCGAGACCTCGTGGAAATCCAACCCGCTATCGGTCAGATCGACGGTAACGGTATTCTTGTCCAGCGCTTCAGCCACAAGGCCAGACACCTTCCGCGTTCCACCCGTCGGACTAAACACAATTTCGAATACGCTCATCGAGGCACCCTCCCCCTACGCCTAGCAACGCGTCAGGCCGTTTTCACATTCAGACAGAGTATACGGCGCATGGGGGGAGCTCCCCGTTTTGGTGCGCCAGGCACCCCAATGCACCCACCCTACGCTGTCTGCCTCTTCGTTTTGTATAAATTACGGTACAGATTGTATATATTTACGGGATACCGCCGCGTTCTCCTGAGGTACCCCATCCTGGCCCGTGCAAAAAACGGAGTATTCTGCAACGTGACCGCGCCAGCACCGCCGCGGGTGGGCAAAACTGTAGGGCGCCGTATCATTCTAAGTCCCGACATGGCGAGAATGACGCGCCCCCTGCTCCGGAAAACGGCGAAATCTGACTCGGAACGCTCGCTAGGGATATCCGAAGGCCACCGTTGGCGACGTCGAATCATATGCAGACAACTCGAACTGCAGAATACTCCAAAAAATGCACGGCGCACCCCATAGGACCCATTGCTGCATGGCAGGAAACAAGCCCACGGCATCCTCTAGATGCATTCCCGAGGAAATCACATTTGAACTAGCGATCGGATACGGCAAACAAAAGGGCCCCGAACGTAGTTGCTCGGGGCCCTTGGTTCACCTCGCTCTAGCGGGCGATGCGTATGTTATTTGCGCTTGCCGCCGCCGTCGCCGGGGCGACGGGAGCTGCCACCGCGCTTGCCGCCACGGCTGTTGCCATAGCTGCCACGATTATCGCGACCGCCGGCACGGCCGCCGCGGGAGCCGGCCTGGTTGCCGCCACGCCCGCCACGATAGCCGCCACGACGCTCATCGCGGGTGTCGTCGTAGTTGCGCCAGTCATCGCGACGATCGCGGCTGGCACGCGGGTCGCGACGATCGCGCGACTCATTCGAACGACCGGCGCCGCTGCGGCCACCGTTGCCACGAGCGCCCTCGCGACGCTCACCACCGCGGCCGCCCTCGCGGCCTCCGCGCTCGTCAAAGCGCTTGCCGCCGCGGGACTCGCCGCCGCGGGTACCACGCTCGTCACGCGAACCACGGCCTTCGCCGCCGCGACGCCCATCACGGCCACCGCGCTCGTCATCACGACCGGAACGACGGCGGTCGCCCGCACCGCGCTTGCCACCGCGCGAACCGCGGCCCTCGTCCTCGCGCTCGACACGACGACGGCCACCGCGATCCTCATCCTCTCGACGGCGGCGATGCGCCTCGCCCTGGAACTGCTTGGCACGACGCTCGGCACGGTTACCGCGCGCAGGCTGCTCAGCGGCACCAGCACCAGCGCGCTCCTCGGCAGCCACCTCGCGGGCCACGCTCTCCACAGCCTCGTCCACGCGGGCCTGAACGCCCTCGCGCACGCGGGTCTTGCCGCCGCGCTTGGGACGGCTCGGGCGCTCGCCGTCGCCACGACGCTCGTCGCGACCGCGGTTGGAACGACCAGCCACGTCGCCGTAATCGTCGCCGTTACGCCTGCCGTCGCGACGCGCTTGCTCGAGTTTCTTCTTGCTCTTGGACTTGCCGCGCTTGGTCTTCTTCACCTTAAAGGCGGCAGGATCGCGCTCGGGGTCAACGGCGGGCGGGTTGGGACCCACGTGCAGGTCGCCCGCTTCGTAAATATCGGCCGTCTTGTCCATGAGCTTCTCAATCTCGTAGAACTCGTCGACGTCCTGCTCGGTCACAAACGTAATGGCCCAGCCCAGCTCGCCGGCGCGGCCCGTACGGCCAATGCGGTGGATATAGTCGGTCGGCTCGGCCGGCACGTCGAAGTTCACGACGTAGCGCACGTCGCTAATGTCGATGCCGCGGGCGAGAACATCGGTTGCCACCAGCACGTCGACGGTGCCGTCGCGGAAGGCAGAAAGCGCGCGCTCGCGCTGGGCCTGGCTGCGGTTGCCGTGAATCGCGGCGGCCTTGATGCCCTTGCGCTCAAGGCGACGGCAGCAGCTGTCGGCGCGGTGCTTGGTGCGCATAAAGACGATCGTGCGCTCCGGGCCTTCCTTTTTGAGGAACTCGGGCAACAGGTTGTTCTTGGCCTCGATGGACACCGGGAACACAAACTGGTCGACGGTGTCGGCGGTCGACGTGGCGGGCGCGATCTCCACGCGAGCCGGATCGCTCACCAGGTCGGTGATCTCGCCCACGGCCTCCTCGTCGAGCGTCGCCGAGAACAGCAGCGTCTGGCGCTCGGCCGGCGTCTCACGCACAATGCGGCGGACGGCGGGCAAAAAGCCCATGTCGAGCATGCGGTCGGCTTCATCGAGCACCAGCACCTTGACCTCGTTCAGGTGGCAGGCGCCCTGCTCGATCAGATCGACCAGACGGCCCGGCGTGGCGACCAGAATGTCGCAGCCGTACTTGAGTGCCGCGGTCTGCGGCTTGTAGCTCACGCCGCCCACGACGGTCACGGCAACGTGGCCCGTGACGTCGGCGATCTTGCTCGCGACCTCGTCGATCTGCTGGGCGAGCTCGCGCGTGGGGGTGATGACGAGCATCACGGGGCCACGGCCGTTGCCCTCGGGCTTTTTAGCACCGCGACGGCGGTTGCGGCCGCCGCGCTCGCGCACGGGTTTGGGAGGAGCGATGTGCTCCAGATTGTTCATGGTCGGCAGCAAGAAGGCGGCCGTCTTGCCGGTGCCGGTCTGGGCGGCGGCAAGCAGGTCGCGGCCCTCGAGCACCACGGGGATGGAGCCGGCCTGGACAGGCGTGGGCGCCGTGTAGCCAAGGTTCTCGATGGCACGAAGCATCTCGTCCGAAAGTCCCAGCTCGTCAAAGGCGGGCAGGTTCTCGGTCGCGGACTCGACGGCCTGGGCAGCATTGGCCTCGTCGGCAGCATCGAAGGCAGCCTGGGTCATGGCCTCGCGGGTCTCGTCCAGAATCTCGGCGTCCGTGACGTCGGATGCAGAATTACGCATATGTTGTTGTTCCTTATCTGCACGCGCGATGGGCACGGCATGCGGCCGCGCGGGCGTGCTTGGTAGTGCGCTAATACATACAAAAACGGGTGCGCACAGAGAGGACGTTGCTCAGCACGCTGGCGATCGCTTTGGCAGCCCTATCACGCGCCGTCCAGACGCAGCAGCTCTAAGCGATGGAGCAGATTCGCCGCCGGTTAGTATACCCGTGCTTCGCATGCCCCCACGTAAACCACAGATGACGGTGCAGGAGGAGTGGGCCTGGGTCGATTGTCTCAATCTGTAACAGTTACGGGGCAAAACCAGGTTCCTACTGTTACAGATCGAGACATTCAGTCAGCCCCTTGGCTAACATCTCGATCAGTAACATCTACAGGGCAAATCTTCCTCTACGTGTTACAGATCGAGACAAACGGTCGACACGGCCCACAAACGTCTCAATCTGTAACAGTTACGGAGCAAAACCGGCCCCAATTGTTACAGATCAAGACAGAGGGGAATTTCCGTCCAGTCCAAACCAAATCTCTCAGTCTTCCTGCAATTTCGAACATGTGGCCTATAATGTTGCTTTGGTTACGCTATATATTGCGCAGCCATTTAATACGTCGCCCACCGGGGGGCATTAATTCCTATCGCCATATTGGCTAGGAAGCAATCAAAGGAGGTATCCGTGGCAGCAGAGACGCCTTGCTCGGTCCTCTATAACGATATTCGCTCGTTCGGCGGTCTTAAACATCTCGAGATCGCCCGAATGCTCATCAATGGAAACTCTTATCTCGGCAGTACCCTGCTCGAGAAATGCTCTTCCAACCGCTCGTATCTCACCCGTTACATCGTCCATCGCAAGCCTGACCAGTGCGCGCCCTCCATCTACAGCGACTTTACCGTCACCACGCTCAACCTTTCCTCGGCAATCTGCAGCAAGCTCGGCGGCGGCGAGTCCGCCTATCGGGCAATCGCCGAGCACTATCGCGGTCCGGCCGCCAACGAAATGATGTCGGCTCTCGCCAGCTACAAACTGGACAGCCGCCTATATGCAAATGCCCTCAATCGCATCGACAACTTTGACGGCAATGCCGTGCGCGAAAAAAGCACGCTCTTCTTGATGCTCTTTGTGGCAACGGGAGCACTTGCCGATCCCGTTCAAGGCGTGGCCACCGTCGAGCGCTTTTGCGACAGCAAGACGGGCGGGCACTTTGGCACCACCGAAACTACCGTCGGACGTGGCTTTATGGGCAGCCTGGAGCAGCCACGCACCGTCGCCCCCAACCTCGGTCTGCTCAGGACACATGCCGACAACTGCGTCGACATGCAAATCCATCCCCTCACACGCGATCCGCGCGGCACCGTGATTGGTTCTTTGCCCAAAACCTCGCCCAGCATCACCGATGTGGGCGCCGACGCATCGCGCGAGCATCTTCGCATTTGGCTTGAGGGTGAGCACTGGTACGCCCAGGGCCTTGGATCGACCAACGGCACAGTGCTCGAATCGGGCGCGGGCGACGGCGATATCGTAATCGAGCCGCCCCGCGACCAACGAGAGCCCGGCAAGATCTATCCCCCAGTGGAAATTGAAAACAGCGACAGGCTCCATCTGGGTCTCTACACGACATTCCTTGTCATTGTGGACTAGCGCGGGCGGTGATCGAAAGACGGTCACCGCCCGTCTTTTGTCTTCTACCTTCTGCGTCGTAAACGACAATACCCAGCGGTATACGTGGGCAGTGCGGCTATCATAGTACTTTACCGATATCCGCACTGCCCACGTATACGCGCGGCAACCCATGCCAGACAAAGGAACGCCATGGATACTACCGATAGCGCCTATGGCGACAAACTCATCCGTCTCGATACGTTCGATACCGCCGTGGCAGTCGACCCCAGTGCCGAGGACGACGCCAAGCGCCGGTTTATGACGCTTATTCTTCAGACGGCATACCGCGACAACGGCAACATCGGGCACGTGCTGCGCGCGACCAACACGAGCGGCGAAGTCTTTGCCGTCAAGCTACTCAAGGACAACGCCATCCTTTCCGGCCAAGCCCCCGACCGCTCCGCCGAGCAATCGGCCGCGCACCTGGCCAACACCGCCGCGCTGTTCGAGGAGTACCGTCATCTGTGTACCGTCTCGCACCTGCGCGGATTTCCGCGCGTCTATGGCTACGGATCGTGCGAGGATGACCCGCTCATCCTCATGGAGTGGGTCGAGGGCACCTCGCTCAAACAGGCGCTGCCCTTGCTTCCGCACGACACCTCGGGCGGGCTGACCACCCAGATGGTCGCCGCCGTCGGAAACGCCGTGCTTCGTGCGCTCTTGATGACCCAAGGCCTTGTGAATCCGGTCGTCCATCGCGACCTGTCGCCTGCCAATATCATGTTCCGCACCACCAGCCGAACGCTCGAGCAGCAGATTGCCGATTGCTCCTTTGACCCCTGCCTCATCGACATGGGCTCCGCGACCATGGCCCTCGGCGACGACACGATCACCCGGCGCGCCGACATCTGGCGCTTTGCCACGCCCGCATACGCCGCGCCCGAAATGCTCACGCAGGATATCGAAGGCATTGCGGCCCTTCGCCGTTCGCCGGCAATCGACGTCTATGCGCTTTCGAGCATTCTGTACCAGCTCTACAGCGGTCGCAAACCGTTTGACTTTGAGTCGACGGACGCCGCTGCAACCGGCTCGTTCTATCTCGTAAAGACCAAGACCAAGCCGGCACCGCTCGAGCCGCGCTGCGAGGGCGATGAAGCGCTCGTCCAGATCATCATGAAAGGCATCTCGGTCGAACAGGACAATCGTCCCACCGAGCAGCAGATGCTCGAGGTGCTCTCGGCATACCTCACCGATGCCGAATCCGAGGGCCGCGAAGGCGCAGGAGACGAGGCCGCGATTGATATCGATTCTGGCACGCACCTTAAGGTCGACGTCGCCGGCGAGCGAGCGCGAGAGATCCTGGAGCAGGCCCGGCACGATGCCATGACCCGCCGCCGCTTTATTATCGGTGGCGTTGTCGCAGCCGTTGCGGGGCTCGGCGTTATCGGGGCCGCAACCCATGGCTTCGGCATCCCCGACTACCTGGACGGCATCCGCGGTACGCTTGACGACTACACCTGGGATCAGCTGCAGGAGATTTCGCTCAAGATTAAGGCGGCGAAGAGCAACGCCGAAGCTCGCAAGATCGCCAAGCGTTATCATCTGCTCGACGACGACGGCCGTATTCCCTACCCGAGCACCAAGCGCGTTACGCTCACCAACGGGCTGGAGGTCGGCGCTCAGCTTGTGGGCATCCGTCACGATGAGCTTCTGGACGGGACGGGCAAGGCCGGGCTGACGTTTATGTTCGATGCGGGTATTGCCGAGCGCAACGCTGCGGCTGAACCGCCGAGCGCCGGCTGGGCAGATTGCGAGCTGCGGGAATGGCTCAACGGCGACGGCCTTAAGCTGCTGCCCAACGAGTTGCGCGCACTCATCAAATCCGTCAAAAAGGTCTCGAATAACGTTGGCGCCGCCAACAGTGCATCGTGTCTGAGCGAGTTGCCCGCAACCCTTTGGCTGCCCGCCATGGTCGAGCTGTGCGGTACGCAACCGCCCGATTCGTTTGCCGAGGACTATCACTACCTAGCAGACATCTACAACGGCGAGGGCAAGGAGTATCAGCTCTTCCGCGAGCTCAAGGTGAGCCCGTATTCCACGAACGAGACGATGGTCCGCCAGTGGAAGGGCAAGGACACCTGCTGGTGGGAGCGCACGGTGAGCCCTGACACATCGGAGAGTGGAGGCACACTCTATTTGAATCGCGTGGGACACGACGGCGACGTCTTTACGTACGCAACGCCTGCGGAAAAGCCAAACAAGCGAACCTGTGTGATCCCCGGGTTCTGTATCTAGGCGGCGGGCGTCTTGCCGTGACGGGACCTCTCCCCGTCAATTGTCTCGATCTGTAACAGTTAGAGGTCATTTTCCCTGCTAGATGCTACAGATTGAGATGATTGGTTGGGACGGTCCATCGGCCAACCATCCATCCTCATCTGTAACGAAACCTCATATAATATTTCTGTACTAGATACCCCCAGGGGGTATGGGTGTATAGTATCGGTTGGTTAACATTTCCGACACTACGTCACAGAAAGGAGAAGCCATGGCTCAAGATAAGTTCGATGTGGGCGGCATGACATGCGCTGCCTGCCAGGCGCACGTGGACCGCGCCGTGAGCAAGCTCGACGGCGTCCAAAGCGTCGCGGTCAATCTGCTCGCCGGCTCTATGCTGGTGGACTACAACCCTGCGCAGGTCTCCCCCGACGACATCTGCACCGCTGTCGACCGCGCGGGCTACTCGGCCTCGCCCATCAGCACGGGCACCGACGCTGTCCAAAGCGGAAGTGCGCAAGCCAGGTCCGGCGCCGCCCATATGGAGTCGCCGACCAAAAAGTTGGAGGCCGCCGCCTCCGCCATGCGCACCCGCCTCATCGTCTCGATCGTATTCCTCATCCCACTGTTCTACATAGGCATGGGGCACATGCTTGGCTGGCCGCTACCCGGCATTTTCACCGACCATACCCACAGCATGACGCTCGCGCTCACCGAGCTCGTCCCGCTCATCCCCATCGTCTACGTCAACGACGCATACTTTATCAACGGGTTTAAATCGCTCGCGCACGGCGCGCCGACCATGGACGCTCTCATCGCCGTCGGCGCCACCGCGTCGATCGCCTGGTCGCTCTATGCCATGTTTATCATGGCCGACCAGCTGGCCGCCGGGCAAATCCACGAGGCCATGATGACGGGCATGGACAACCTGTATTTTGAGAGTGCGGGCACGATCCTGTCGCTCGTCACCGTGGGCAAATACCTCGAGACACGCAGCAAATCCAAAACCGGCGGCGCTATCGAGGCGCTCATCGACTTGGCACCCAAGACTGCGACCGTCGTTGCCGACGACGGCACCGAAACCACCGTCGACGTCGACAGTATCCTTCCCGGCCAGGTCCTGCGCGTGCGCCCCGGAGAGTCCATCCCCGTCGATGGCGTGGTGCTCGAGGGCAGCTCGGCCGTGGACGAAAGTGCGTTGACCGGCGAGTCCATACCCGTGGAAAAGACCGCCGGCGACACCGTCAACGCCGCCACCGTCAACCGCACCGGTTCGTTTACCTTCCGCGCCACGCGTGTGGGCGCCGACACGTCGCTCGCCAAGATTATCCAGCTCGTCGAGGACGCCAATGCCACCAAGGCACCCATTGCTCGACTGGCCGACAAGGTCGCCGGCGTGTTTGTGCCCGTGGTGTTCGTGATCTCGGCCGCGACCTTCGTGGTGTGGATGGCACTGACCGGAAGCATCAACGAAGCGCTTACCTCCGCCGTCGCCGTGCTGGTGATCAGCTGCCCGTGCGCGCTGGGCCTGGCCACGCCCGTCGCCATTATGGTTGGCACCGGCAAGGGCGCCGAGATGGGCATTCTGTTCAAGAGCGCCGAGGCGCTGGAGAACCTGCGCAGCGTGGGCACCGTGGTGCTCGATAAGACGGGCACCGTCACCCGCGGCAAGCCTGCCGTGACCGATATCGTGGTAGCCACGCGCGCTGACGGCTCGCCCGCCATGAGCGAAAAGGCGCTGCTCAAGCTGGCCGCCGCGCTGGAGCGCTCGAGCGAGCACCCGCTGGCCGAGGCGATTATGGCCGAGTGCGAGACGTGCGGAATCGTCGCGCGCATGGTCGAGGACTTTGCCGCCGCGCCCGGTCGCGGTGTCACCGCACGCGAGGGGCAAAACGTCATCGCAGCCGGCAACGTGCGCCTGATGGACGAGTTGGGCGTTACCGTGCCCGCGGGTCTTGCCGAGCAATTTGCCGCCGAAGGCAAGACGCCGCTGTTCTTTGCCAAGAACGGCGAGCTTGTCGGCACCATCGCCGTGGCTGACGAGGTCAAAGAGACGAGCGCCGAGGCCATCGCTGCGCTCCGCAAGCTCGGCGTCGACGTGCGCATGCTCACCGGCGACAACCGCGTGACGGCCGAGGCCATCGCCCGCCGCGTGGGGCTGAGCAGCGAGCAGGTCATCGCCGACGTCCTCCCCGCCGACAAGGAGCGCCACGTGCGCGGGCTGCAGGATGCGGGCAGCAAGGTCGCCATGGTGGGCGACGGCATCAACGACTCCCCCGCCCTGACGCGCGCCGACGTGGGCCTTGCGATCGGCACCGGCGCCGACATCGCCAAGGAGGGCGCCGACGTGGTACTCATGCGCAGCGATCTCATGGACGTCGCCCGTGCCATCGAGCTGTCACGTGCCACAATCCGCAACATCAAGCAGGACCTGTTCTGGGCGCTGTTCTACAACGGCATCGGCATTCCGCTGGCGGCGGGCGTGTTCTTCCCCCTCACCGGTTGGCAGCTCTCGCCGATGTTTGGCGCCGCCGCGATGAGCCTGTCGAGTGTCTGCGTTGTGTCCAACGCTCTGCGCCTGAAATCCTTTAAGCCTAAAGTGGCAAAATAGGCTCACCATTAAGTCCATTTAGAACGGGTTTTCCAGGTGCCCGAGATTGACCTGAAAGAGGAGCGACGCGTACTTTGGTACGCGAGCGACGGCTTGAAGGTCAAGGTCGGGTGCCCGGGAAAGCCGACACAACAGAGAGGAATACCAATGCGTTACACGATTAAGACTTCGGGCCTTATGTGCGGCCACTGCGACGCCACCGTCGAGACGGCGTTGCTCAACGTGGCCGGCGTGACCGACGCCGACGCCGATCACGAGACTCAGACCGTCCAGGTGGAGTGCGCCGACACCGTGACCGCCGAGCAGCTCGCCGCCGCTGTCGAGGGCGCCGGCGAGAAGTTCCACGCCCTGTCCGTAACCGCCGCGTAACGACCCACGCGCACCCCGACCAGAAACGAGGACCCGCCATGATGGCAGACCATAAATCGGTGACCCGCATGCTCAAGACGGCACGCGGTCAGATCGACGGCATCCTGCGGATGGTCGAGGAGGACCGCTACTGCGTCGATATTTCCACGCAGCTCATGGCAACGCAGGCGCTCATTGCGCGCATCAACGCCGACGTGCTCAAGGCACATATCGAGGGCTGCGTGACTTCGGCAATCGAATCGGGCGACGAAGACCTCAAAGCCGCCAAGCTCGCCGAGATCGAACGCGTCGTCGACAAGCTCTCCAAGTAATTGGGGCATTGGGGACAGACTTCTTTGCACCATCTTGGTGTTCCGGGGACAGGTACGTTTGCACCACCTTGGTGCAGATTGACCTGTCCCCCTTGCCCTAAATCGGGTATAAAGGCGTGCAGTATATCGAACGAAAGGCAATTTGCATGAATGACTTTATGAAGGGCCGCAATGGTGCCGATGAACTCACCATCGTGATGGGTTTTGCCGGCATTGTCATCGCGATGATCGGATCGATAGCCCACATCCAGTGGCTCAGCTGGATTGCCATCGCCGTAATCGTGATTGGCGTGCTGCGCGGCCTGTCCAAAAACATCGATGCGCGTCGCAAGGAAAACGCTGCCTTTGTCGCCGCGACCGCGAACGTCCCCGGCTTGGGCAAGTTTGTCGCCAGCTTGGGCGGCGGCGCTGCAGCGGCCAGCACCTCGCGCGCGGCTGGAACGAGCAAGGAAGACTTTGAGCGCGCCAAGCGCACGGCCAAGAAGATGTGGAAGGGACGCAAGACCACGGCATACCTCAAGTGCCCCAACTGCGGCCAGATGCTCTCCGTCCCCAAGGGCAAAGGCAAGATCCGCGTCACCTGCCCCAAGTGCCACGCCAAGATGGAAACCCGCTCCTAGCGCCCGCACGCGGGACAAATTAATCAGGTTTGTTTGTCCCAAATCTTAAGTATTTGTTCGATAAAAAAGCCGAGGCCTCGTGTTGAGACCTCGGCTTTTTGTATGTGGCAACGGAGCTGCACCTTTGTCACACCTATGCCACACCGTCGCGGGCGAGCTCCTCGGCCAGCGCCTCGGCCGGCATGCCCATAATCGTGTCGAGCTCGGCGTCCACCTCGGGAATGCGCTTCACCTTGAGTTTGCGCACCAGATCGCCGCGACACATCACATGTATCGGCTCACGCAGAGCGCACAGGTCATCGAGCGGATTCTTGCGCGTCACCAGGATATCGGCGGCCTTGCCGCACTCGATCGTACCGGTCTCGCCGCCCAGCCCCAGGAGCTCGGCATTGACCTGCGTGGCCGTATGCAGCGCAAAGGCGCTGCTCACGCCCACGTACTTGGCAAAATAGGCCACCTCACGCCACATGTCGTACTGCGTCACGAACGGGCAGCTCGAATCTGTGCCAAGGCCCACCTTAACGCCAGCTTCCAGCGCCGCACGAGCACTCTCGATAATGCCCGAGCACACGATGTCGCCGTTCTTCTTTTGCGTGTCAGTCGAATGAGTCTTTTCCGGGTCGAGCAACACAAACGGTAGCGCCGGGCTGATCGTGCAGGTAACGCTGGGCGCACGTCCCTCGAGCTGCGTGCCCGCGGCGCCACGGTACAGCTCCAGGATCTCGGGCGTCATCGGGGCACCGTGCTCGATCGTATCGACGCCGGCCTCAAGCGCGGCCTTCACGCCCTCGGTACTCTCGACATGGGCCATAACCGGCAGGCCCACCTCGTGCGCCGCCTTGCACGCCGCCGCGGCAACCTCCACCGGCATACGCAGCACGCCCGGCTCGCCCACCTCGGTCGCATCGAAAACGCCGCCCGTCACGAACAGCTTGATGACATCGGCACCGCGCGCATACAGGTCTCGCACCTGCTCGGCTGCCTCGACGGGGCTGTTGGCCACCTGGGCGAACAAGCCCGCACCATGGCCGCCCGGCACCGTGACGCCCGTTCCCGGCGCTACCAGACGCGGACCCTGATACTTACCGGCGTCGATAGCGTCGCGCACGGCAATGTCGGCAAACAGCGGGTCGCCCGCGCCGCGCACCGTGGTCACGCCGCTTGCCAGCTGCTGCTGGGCACTGCCCTTGAGGATGCGGCGGACGATGGCACGCCCCACGGGATTATCGAGCTTCTTCATCAGCGCTCCCGCATCGCCGGCCGAGACAGGCTTGCCCGAGCCGCACAGGTGCACGTGCATATTGATGAGACCGGGCATGAGATACGCACCGCCCAGGTCGATAACCTCGGCACCCGCGGGCGCCTGCGCCACAGCACTCGGCCCCATCCAGGTGATGACGCCGCGCTCAACAGTCACGGCCATATCGGGTTGCGGCTCCATATGCTCCGAACCATCCAGAATGGTCGCATTGATAAACAACGTGGAACGATCGGCAGATGCCATATCGAGCTCCTCCCTCACGATTAACTTGAACATTTGTCCATTATCACCTAGTCCCGCTGGATTGCTGCAGACGCATCGGTTAACGGAAGGAAGAGGGGATGTGGGGAGACGGAACACGTTGCAGTCCCACCCCAGCGACACCAGGGAAATGTCTCGATCTGTAACAGGTACAGGGTTATTGGGCCCCTTGATGTTACAGATCGAGACATTCGGTCGACGTTTCACCGGCTTGTCTCGATCTGTAACAATTACGAGCTCAAACAACCTCTAAACGTTACAGATCGAGACAAAACCTCTCAGCGCCCATACCACTGGCATCTCCACTCCTCAGCCAATTCAACCTGCCGAGGAATACCCGCCAGCCTCATTTTCTCGACCAGCTTCCCCGGGTCTTTGAGTTCGCTAAACGTAAACCGAAGCACCTTATGCCCGAGCATTGTCAGATGAGATTCCCGCTGACGCTCTGCCACGAATGGGTCGACCGACTCCCGACCCTCGCTGTTCTGCAAGGTGTACTTCCCCTTTCCGTCGAGCTCGCCGATGACACATGTCCCGTCCTCGAGCCGCCAAAAATAGTCGACGCGAAACACTTGGCTCTGATCAAGCGGGTCGCGAAACTCCACCTGCAACTCTGGCACCGGAAAACCGTATGCAATAAAGAACGCCCGAAAGCGAGACTCGCCGCCGTTTTCGGACAAGCCGTCCGCATATGACGCAATCACCTGTGCCCTGCGATACCCTCGCCTGCCCTCGCAATCGGCGCGGAGGCGCTCGCACAAATCCCCACGTGATACGCCTTTCGCCCGCAGTGCAGAATCGGCAATCGCCAACCCGTAGGAGAACGGCGCACGCAGTAGACAATCCTCCACCGTGCGCCAAAACGACGTCACCTGCACGCCGTCGACTTGTTCAAGTGCGCCCGCCGCCTGCGGACGCAACAGCCGACATCCTGCACTCAGTGGCACCGAGCAACCTGTCTTAACAAGGTATCGTGGCCCAAGCAGATCATTCGGCACCTCCAGACCCCACAAAAGCGCCGCGTCATAGCCCCAAAACGCCCAATCGGGATGAAACTCCGCAAGCCCTTTGATGGCCCGCAGCGCTCGCTCCGTCGGCGTCAGCGCATCCCAATCATGTTGAAAACAGAACAAATACGGCTCGGGCTCCGCAATATCATCGGTTCCCACATGACGCCGTAGCCACATGAGCTCGGCATTGTCGTGTGTCACAAGCAGCACGCCTTGTTCAGCCGCCTCCGTGAGCCTGGCAAGCATCCTATTCCGCGCCAACGTGTTACGAGTCGTATGTTTGTGTTTGAGAACGGTATTAGGCACTTCCATCACCACCACATCGGACAAATGGACCATCGTCACCGTTGCCTCCGCCGATAAATGTCTTAATCTGTAACAGGAAGACCGATTTTTGGCCTGTAGATGTTACAGATTGAGACATTCCCCCAGCCAGGTGCCAAACGTCTCGATCTGTAACAGTTAGACGTTCTCCAGGCCCCTAAACGTTACAGATTTAGACAAACCAGCGGCGCCCAAGCATCCGTCTCGTTCTGTAACAGGTAGACCGGTTTTTGCCCCCAAACGTTACAGATCGAGACAAAAAGGCAAAAGGCAAGGCAGGCGACAACTACCCATCCCCTACTCCCACTCCTGCTCGTAGATATTGAGCGACTTTACGTACCGCCCCTGGGCGCCCATGATGTCGCGGACCAGCCGCAAGAAGAAGCTGATACACGAGGTGTCAAAGCCGTCCTGCAGGTCCTCGGGATGCACCGCACCCGGCCCGTCGACCGCCGTGTCGTTCAGGTGCGCGATGTCATACAGGTAGAGCTGTCCCGCCGTAAGCCAGACATCGTCGACGCAGGCGAGGCGCACCGCAATCGCGCCGTCGCTCCAATGCTCCTTTTGCACGATATGCGGGTCGTAGACATCAAAGCGACGGTCGGTGCGCGTGTCCTTCAGCACGACCATGCCGGACGCAGGATTCTTGTCCAAAATGCCAAAGCGCGAGAAATACTGCGTGTCGCGTACCTGCTCGAGCCGCTTGAGCGAGGCAGGCGAAAGCGATGCCGGCGGCTCGTCAACAAATAGCTCGAGCAGCGTTTTGCCATGGCGATAGGGGCGCTCAAACAGCAACCAATCGGTAAACGCCATGTTGTAGGCCATGATTTCGTTTTGCGAAGGCTCAGTGCAATAGCTGAGCCACGGGTCGACAATGATCTCGAACTGTTCGCGCGCCGGCTCCAGGAATTGAAACTTCCGCAGCATCCAAAAGTGAGCCATGTCGGCAATATCGTTGCCGACGGCTTCAGCCAGCTCTGCTCGGTCAAAAGCGTGGTCAGTCATGGCATCCTCCTCAAACTGATGGACCTCAATTTGAGCTTACGAGGAGGGTGGGCAGCCACGACCAGCGCGGGCAAAATAGGTCTCCGGCTGCAAACCAGATGCTGACCAAACACTTGACGAAAAGCTTGACCCAAAATGCGCGCCGCAACAAAACCGCAGGTAAACATCGACGGCCAACCCGCCCTTTTGAGCCAGATGCCCGCAGCCACCACAGAAACAACAGGTGACCACAGCCCAAGAAGTCGACAAATGAACACCCGTACGTCGACAAACGAGCAAACTGCTCGCAAATCCGCAAGGAGTGTCCCCGAATGCCGACAGAAAAGGAACGTCCCTAACTGTCGGCACTTAGGGACGTTCCTTTTGTGCCGGCAGTTAGGGACAGCCCTTGCCGATTCGATTGTTGAATATCTCCGTGACTACTTTACAGTTCCAGCGCGTCGGCGACTTCGGCAGCGCAGGCCAGGGCATCGGCCATGGCACTCACCACGAGCGAGCTGCCGTTGCGGGCATCACCCGCCACATACACCGGCGCGGCATCCGCGGCGACACCCTCCGTGCGAGCCGCGAGATGCGAGCCCTCAGCAGCCATCACCGGCAGCGGACGACCAGCGGTGGCAACAGGCACACTCACCGCATCGAACACACCGTGCTCCGGACCCGTAAAGCCGCAGGCGATGAGCACCAGCTGCGCCGGCACCTCGTGCTCGGAGCCCGCGATGCGCTCGGGCTTTCCCGCCGACCAGTCCAGATCGGCCACGCGCAGCCCCGCAGCCGCACCCTTCTTGTCCAGCAGCACCTCGAGCGTATCCACGCCCCAAGCACGCATCTCACCACCCATCGCAGCGATAGCCTCCTGCTGGCCGTAATCGGTCTTCTTAACGTTGGGCCACTGCGGCCAGGGGTTGCTCGCCGCGCGCTTATCGGGCGCAGCCGGCAAGAACTCAAACTGGCGCACGCTGCGCGCGCCTTGGCGCACGGCGGTACCCACGCAGTCGTTACCGGTATCGCCGCCGCCAATGACCACAACGTCCAGGCCACGCGCATCGACCGCGGGCTCGCCGCCGTCGAGAACCGACACGGTCGAAGCCGTCAGATAGTCCACGGCGTACACCACGCCCGGGGCGTCCACGTTCGTAGCCGAAAGACCGCGCGGGGCACGGGCGCCAGCAGCCACCACCACAGCGTCAAAGCCGTTGAGCTTGGCCGCCACCGCAGGGTCCGTCACATCGGCACCCAGCTCAAAGACGATACCCAGCTCGCGCATGAGCGCCACGCGACGCTCGACCACGGACTTCTCGAGCTTCATGTTGGGAATGCCGTACATGAGCAGGCCGCCGGGGCGGGCGTCGCGCTCAAACACCGTCACGCGGGCGCCGCGACGCGCAAGCTCCCATGCCGCCACCAGACCAGCAGGACCGGAGCCCACCACGGCAACCGTGGGTGTGCCCTCCCCCGCCGGCTCAAAGCGGCGCGGGCCACCGTTTGCCCACTCATGGTCGCTGATCGCACGCTCGTTATCGTGAATCGTCGTGGGTTGGCCGTCGACCGAGCCCAGGTTGCACGCGGCCTCGCACAGTGCCGGGCACACGCGGCTCGTAAACTCAGGCATGGGCGAGGTGAGCGACAGGCGCTCGGCAGCCTCATCCCAGCGGCCGCGGTACACCAGCTCGTTCCACTCGGGAATCAAGTTGTGCAGCGGGCAGCCGCTCGGACGTGCCTTGCCAAAGCTCGCGCCCATCTGGCAAAACGCCACGCCGCACATCATGCAGCGGCTCGCCTGGGCGCGACGTGCGTCGTCGTCGAGCTCCACGTACAGCGGATCGAAATCACGGCTGCGCTCCTCCACGGGGCGAAGCTCGTGGGTCACGCGATCGATATCAAGAAAAGCACCGGGCTTACCCATGGCACTTACGCCTCCTTCTTGGTCGAAGCAACAGAGCTGGCGTCCACGGACGCAGCACCCGCAGCACCGCCCGCAATATCGAAGCGAGCGACATCCGCGGCGCTCGCGCGACCGGTCACAATGTCAAACGCCAGCTCCTCTGCCTGCGCATGTGTCTTGCCGGCAGCCTCGCTCGCGGCGACAATCGCCAGCACACGCTCGTACTCGGTCGGAATGACCTTCACAAAGTGCTTGCTCATCGTCTCAAAGCTGTAGAGCAGCTTGATGCCGCGCGGGCTCTGCGTCGCGTCCACGTGCTCCTGGATGAGCTCGCGAATCTGCGCCAGCTCGCCGGCCGTCGGGGCCTTGAGCTCAACGCTCTCGTGGTTCACGCGGGCATCGAGCGTGCCGTACTGGTCAAAGACGTAGGCCACGCCACCCGTCATACCGGCGGCGAAGTTCTGCCCGACCTCGCCCAGGATGAGCGCCAGACCGCCCGTCATGTACTCGCAGCCATGGTTGCCGCAGCCCTCGACCACCACGGTGGCACCGGAGTTGCGTACGCCAAAGCGCTGGCCGGCCAGGCCGTTGATGAAGCCACGGCCGCTCGTGGCGCCAAAGAACGCAACGTTGCCCACGATGATGTTCTCGTCGAACTTATAGGTCGCATGCGGGTTGGGGCGCACCGACACCTCGCCGCCCGAAAGGCCCTTGCCAAAGTAGTCGTTGGCGTCGCCGCACACGTTGAGCGTAATGCCGCGCGGCAGGAAGGCGCCAAAGCTCTGACCAGCCGATCCATCGCAATCGATGGTGATGGAGCCGGCGGGCAGGCCCTCGGGATGTGCCTTGGTCACCGCGTTACCCAGGATGGTGCCCACGCAGCGGTTGACGTTGGCAATATCGGCGCGGAAGCGAATCGGACGCAGATGTGCGCGGGCGTCGGCCGTGTAGGGCACGAACAGCGTGGAGTCGAGCGTCTTGTCGAGCTCGCTGTCCGCGGCCATCTGCGGCAGGAAGTGACGACCGTCGGCACCCGGGATATGGGCACCAAACTCGCAGGTCGCGCTCGCCAGCACGGGCGTCAGATCGAGCAGGTTAGCCTTGCGGTTGCCCGGGATCTCGATCTGGCGCAAGCACTCGGGATGGCCGACCATCTCGTCGACGGTGCGGAAGCCCAGGCTCGCCATGGCCTCGCGCAGTTGCTCGGCAACAAAGAGCATAAAGTGCTCGACGTGCTCGGGCTTGCCGCGGAAGCCGCGACGCAGGCGGCAGTTTTGCGTGGCGATGCCGGCGGGGCAGGTATCCTGCTGGCAGTCGCGCTGCATGAGGCAGCCCATCGAGATGAGCGGCATGGTCGCAAAGCCAAACTCCTCGGCGCCCAGCAGGCAGGCAACGGCGACATCGGTACCGTCCATGAGCTTGCCGTCGGCCTCGAGCACCACGCGCGAGCGCAGGCCGTTTTGCAGCAGCGTCTGTTGAGCCTCGGCAAGGCCAAGCTCCAGCGGCAGACCGGCGTGCCAGATCGAATCGCGAGCAGCGGCACCCGAGCCGCCATTGTGACCGCTGATCAAGATCTTGTCGGCAGCGCCCTTGGCCACACCGGTGGCGATGGTGCCGACGCCGGCCTCGCTGACCAGCTTGACCGACACGCGCGCGCCAGGATTGGCGTTCTTAAGGTCAAAGATGAGCTCGGCTAGGTCTTCGATGGAGTAGATGTCGTGATGCGGCGGAGGCGAGATCAGGCCGATGCCGGGCGTGGACTGACGGACCTCGGCAATCCAGGGGTAGACCTTCTTGCCGGGCAGGTGGCCACCCTCGCCGGGCTTGGCGCCCTGGGCCATCTTGATCTGAATCTCGAAGGCGCTGCACAGGTAGCGGCTCGTCACGCCAAAGCGCGCACTTGCTACCTGCTTGATGGCGGAGTTCTTGGAATCACCGTTGGCCAGCGGGGTCTCGCGACGCGGATCCTCACCACCCTCGCCCGAGTTGGAGCGTCCATGCAGGCGGTTCATGGCGATGGCCATGCACTCATGCGCCTCTTTGCTGATGGAGCCATACGACATGGCGCCGGTGTTAAAGCGGCGGACGATGTTGAGCGCGGGCTCCACCTCGTCGAGCGAAACCGGCGTGCGGCCGCTGGCATTAAAGTCGAGCAAGTCGCGCAGGCGCACGGCACGGCCGGTGCGGTGCAGGCGGGCGCTGTACTCCTTAAAGGTGTCGTAGCTGTCCTCACGGCAGGCGGTCTGCAGCAAGTAGACAGTCTGCGGATCGATGAGGTGATCCTCGCCGCCGAGCGGGCGCCACTTGGTCAGACCCAGCGTGGGCAGCTGATCGGGAGCCGGGCTCTTAAGGATAGCGAGCGCGGCGTCGTAGCGCTCGTTTTGCTCGCGCTCAACGTCCTCGACACCCATACCGCCCACACGGCTCACCGTGCCGGCGAAGTACGCGTTGACGAACTCCGGCGTAAAGCCCACGGCCTCGAAGATCTGCGCCGAATGGTAGCTCTGTACCGTGGAGATGCCCATCTTGGACATGATGGAGACGATGCCGGCGGTCGCAGCCTTGTTGTAGTTGGCGATGCCCTGCTCGGCCGTCACGTCCAGGTCGCCGTGTGCCGCCAGATCGCGGATGCAGACATGTGCGTTGTACGGATAGATGCCGCTCGCGGAGTAGCCCACCAGTGCCGCAAAGTCGTGCGGAGACACGGCGTCACCGCACTCCACCACGATATCGGCAAAGGTGCGCACGCCAGCACGGATCAGGTGGTTGTGCACGCAGCCCACGGCGAGCAGCGACGGCACGGGCACCTCGCCCGCAGCGGCACGGTCGCTCAGCACCACGATGTTCACGCCATCGCGAACCGCAGCCTCGACGTCTTCGGCAAGCTGCTTGAGCGCAGCCTGCAGCGCGCCCTCACCCGCGTCGCGGCGGTACACGGCACGGAACCGGCGGGTCTTAAAGCCCACGCGGTCGATGGCACAGATATGTTCGAACTCTTCCTCGTTGAGCAACGGGCGCTCCAAGCGCACCAGCTGACAGGCCGTACGGGAATCCTCAAGCAGGTTGCCGTGGTTGCCCAGGTAGAGCGTGGTCGAAGTTACCATATGCTCGCGCAGGGCATCGATCGGAGGATTCGTGACCTGGGCGAACAGCTGATAGAAGTAGTCAAAGAACGAACGCGTCTTCTTGGACAGGCAGGCCAACGGCGCATCGATACCCATCGAGGCGAGCGGGGCCTTGCCCTGTTGGGCCATGGGGCGCACGACCTCGTCAACATCATCCCAGTGATAGCCGAGCTTGGCCATGCGCACGGCGGCGGGCACCTCGGCATCCTCGGCGGGCGTTGCCGCAACGGGCTCATCGAGCGCGTCGACGGTCAGTGTCTCCTCGGCAATCCAGTCGCGGTAGGGCTTCTCCTTGGCATAGCGGGCGCGCAGCTCGTCGTTGTAGATCACGCGGCCGCGGGCAAAATCGACCTCGAGCATCTGGCCCGGTCCCAGGCAGCCGCTCGTCAGGATGTTCTCGGGGCGTACCTCGATGGTGCCCACTTCGCTTGCCAGCATAAAGCGGCCATCGCGCGTCACGTAGTAGCGGGCGGGGCGCAAGCCGTTGCGGTCGAGGGCGGCGCCCAGCGTGCGACCGTCGGTAAAGGCGATGGCCGCCGGGCCGTCCCAGGGCTCCATGAGCATGGACTGGTAAGCGTCGTAGGCGCGGCGCTCCTCACTCAGGCTATCGTTGTGGTCCCACGGCTCGGGCAGCAACATGGACGCGGCACGCGTCAGCGGGCGACCGTTCATGACCAAGAATTCGAGCACGTTGTCCAGAATCGCGGAGTCGGAACCCTCGCGGTTGATGATAGGCATCACGCGCTCAAGATCGTGCTGCAGCACGGGGCTGTACAGGTTGGGTTCGCGGGCGCGAATCCAGTTGACGTTGCCCTTGAGGGTATTGATTTCGCCGTTGTGAATGATAAAGCGGTTGGGGTGCGCACGCTCCCAGCTGGGCGTGGTGTTGGTGGAGTAGCGCGAGTGGACGAGCGCCACGGCCGTTTTGACGGCGGCGTCGTTGAGGTCGATGAAGAAGCGGCGCATCTGCGTGGCGACCAGCATGCCCTTGTACACGATAGTGCGCGAGCTCATGGAGCAGACGTAGAAGATCTTGTCGCGCAGGGCAAACTCGGCATCGGCCTTCTTTTCGATGGTGCGGCGGCACACGTACAGGCGACGCTCAAAGGCATCGCCGGCGAGCGTGTCGTCCGGACGGCCCAGGAAGGCCTGCAGGATAGTAGGCATGCAGGCGCGGGCCGTCTCGCCCAGGTCGTGCGGGTCGACCGGCACCTCGCGCCAAAAGAGCAGCGGCACGCCGGCCTCGGCGCAGCCCTCCTCAAACACGCGGCGGGCATCCTCTACGCCCTTGTCGTCCTGCGGGAAGAACAGCATGGCCACGCCATAGTCGCCCTCTGCCGGCAGAATCTGACCGCACTTTTGAGCCTCTTTACGGAAAAAGTGATGCGGAACCTGGAACAGGATGCCAGCGCCATCGCCGGTATTCTTCTCGAGTCCCGTGCCGCCGCGGTGCTCCAAGTTGACCAGAATGGACAGTGCGTCGTCCAGAATCTGGTGATGGCGCTCACCGTTGATATCGGCAAGCGCGCCGATGCCACATGCATCGTGGTCGAATTCGGGGCGATAAAGGCCCTGCTGCTGAGCGGAATCTGCCTGCATCGCGATCCTCCCCTAGATATTTAGACAGTCAGTTGAATAGGCATAGTAGGAGCATCGTCGGCCCGTTGTGTTTCCCACCCGTTTCGAAACAATCGCGTAACGCACGCCCTACGAGTGGACACCGCCGACCTCAAGGGCGGCAACAAGGCGCCCAAGTTCGGCTTGTAAGCTCACCGCTTCAAACATCTCAATCTGTAACAGGAGGAACCGATTTTGGCGCCTAGATGTTACAGATTGAGATTTTCTGCGGGACGGTTTTGGTTTGTCTCGATCTGTAACACGAAGGGTCGGTTTTGGCGGCAAACTGTTACAGATCGAGACATTTCGGCAGCCCCCTTTCACCATCCCATTCAAATACAACAATTTTGTTAGACTTGGTTAACTTTTAAGCTTAAAACGGGTATCCTTTGCGGCGTCAAGCAAACGGCACGCACACCGTGCCAGATCAAGGAGGCCCCTATGGCGCACCAAGCAGACCAGCAGACGATGCAACTCGTCCTTATCCGTCACGGAGAGTCCGAGTGGAACAAGCTCAACCTGTTCACCGGCTGGACCGATGTTGAGCTCACCGACACGGGCCGCGAAGAAGCCGCGGCAGGCGGCCGCGCCCTCAAAGAAGCCGGTTTCGACTTTGACGTCTGCTACACTTCGCGCCTCAAGCGCGCGATCCACACCCTCAACATCGTGCTCGGCCAAATGGATCGCGAGTGGCTGCCCGTCATCAAATCCTGGAAGCTCAACGAGCGCCACTACGGAGCGTTGCAGGGTCTCAACAAGGCCGATGCCGCAGCGGAGCACGGCGACGAGCAGGTGCTCATCTGGCGCCGCTCCTTCGACGTCTGCCCGCCGGCACTCGAGCCGGACGACGCGCGCGATCCCCACACCCAGGAGCAATACCGTGATGTCGCGCCCGATCAGCTGCCCTATACCGAGTGCCTCAAGGACACGATCGCCCGCGCCTGGCCCTATTTCGAAGACGAGATTCGCCCCCAGATGCTCGCCGGCAAGCGCGTACTCATCGCCGCACACGGCAACTCCCTGCGCTCACTCGTCATGAAGCTCGAGCACCTCACGCCCGAGGAGATCCTCAAGGTCAACATCCCCACCGGCGTGCCGCTCGTCTACACCTTCGACACCGATTTCAACGTCCTCGACAAGCGCTACATCGGCGACCCGGCGACCATCGCCGCCAAGATCGACGCCGTGGCCAATCAGGGCAAAGCGCACAAGTAGCCCCAACCCAAATCCGACGCGTGGCGCCGCACGACCCAGATGCGACGTCACGCCGCCCATACGCAGGAGCGCACCATGCTCAACCATCTCAAACAACACTTTGGCTCCCGACGCACCGGTGGTCACGGAGGCCTAGACATTGCGCGGCATATCGGCCCCGGGCTGCTCGTGACCGTCGGCTTTATCGACCCGGGCAACTGGGCCTCCAATATGGCCGCGGGCTCGCAGTTTGGCTACGCGCTGCTGTGGATCGTCACGCTGTCCACGATTATGCTCATTGTGCTGCAGCACAACGCTGCGCACCTGGGTATCGCCACGGGCGCCTGCCTTGCCGAGGCCACGACACGTTACCTCCCCCGCTTCGTTGGACGCACGGTACTCGCCAGTGCCTATCTCGCGACTGTCGCCACCGCCATGGCCGAAGTCCTGGGTGGCGCGATTGCCCTTCAAATGCTCTTTGGGCTGCCCGTGCGCGCGGGCTGCGTCATCGTGGCGGCAGTATCGATGGCGATGCTCATGACGAACTCCTACAAGCATGCCGAACGCTGGATCATCGCCTTCGTAGGCGTGGTAGGACTCTCGTTTTTGGCCGAGCTTGCACTAGTCAAGGTCGACTGGCCGCAAGCCGCCGCAAGCTGGATCACGCCTAGTATGCCCACTGGCTCTGCCGCGATTATCGTGAGCGTTCTGGGTGCGGTCGTTATGCCACACAACCTTTTTCTGCACTCCGAGGTCATCCAATCCATGCACTTCGAAGGCCAAGGCGAGCAGGTTATCGAAGAACGTCTGCGCTACGAGTTCTTCGACACGATCTTTTCGATGGGCGTGGGCTGGGCAATCAACTCGGCCATGGTCATCCTTGCCGCAACGACCTTCTTTGCGCACGGCATGGTCGTAGACGACCTCGCCGTCGCAGCGGCCACGCTCTCCCCCATCTTGGGCCCGGCGAGCTCGACCATCTTTGCGGTAGCGCTGCTGTTTGCGGGCCTCTCGAGTAGTGTGACGGCGGGCATGGCGGCGGGCACCATCACCGCGGGCATGTTCGACGAGGAATACGACATCCACGACCGACATTCCTCGATCGGGGTGGCGGCCTGTTTCGTCGGCGCAGTGACGGCGTGCCTGGTCGTCCCAAATCCTTTTGAAGGTCTCATCTGGAGTCAGGCGCTGCTGTCGCTTCAGCTGCCGATTACGGTCTTTGTGCTCATACGGCTCACCAGCTCACGCCGCGTCATGGGCAAATATGCCAATTCGCGCCCGCTCAACGCGCTGCTCGTAGGGATCGGCGTCATCGTGACGATTCTCGACATCGTGCTGCTAACGGGGATGTAATTGGGATGGCGTGGCCGTCCAGATATAACGTCTCAATCTGTAACACGTAAGGCCGTTTTAAACCGTCAGATAAATCAAAAGGGTCCCAGCCGGAATATCCAGCCGGGACCCTTGGACAGAGCTCTGTATGGCTAATCGCCGTGTGTCTACGAGTTACTCCTCGACGAGCTCAAACTGATCGGGACCGACGCCGCAGACCGGGCACACGTAGTCCTCGGGCAGCTCGGGCGTGTCGACCTCAACCTCGTAGCCGCAAACGGTGCACACAAACTTATACGTCTTCTTCTCCTCAGCCATGATGTTCTCCTCTCGAACGTGACTGCTGGTGTACTTGCTTATTAGTATATATTCTCAATAATATAATGCAAGTATTTTTAGAACATTTCTAGCCTTGATACGACGAGGCTTTGGGCGGCGTCTTGCCCTTCAAGACCTTGTGATAGTAGTCATAGGTCAGCGGGGTCTCGCCGCTCAAGCGCTCGGCATCCTCGACCTCGCCAATAAACAGCAGATGCGTGCCCACATCCACGGTATCAATCAGACGGCAGCTAAACAGCGCCGCCGCGTGCTCGGGCACATAGGGCATGCCCAGCGCGGTCTCGTGGGTCTCGTACTTGGCAAACTTGTCGTAATCGCTGCTGGTGCGGAAGCCAAAATTGCCGATATAGAGCATGTCGGCGGTCTGGTCAATCACGGCCAGCGCAAAGGCCTTAGCCGATGCGATTACGCCGGACGTGACATTTTCCTTGTTCACGGCAACCGAGATGCGTGGCGGGGCGGATGTCACCTGCACCGCTGTGTTGATAACGCAGCCGGCACGCAGCCCGTCGGCCGCGGCACTCACCACATACAGGCCGCTCGGCATCGTAAAGAACGCAGTTTTGTCCATAACGATCACTCCCCTAGCTCGGGTTGGAACCTCATGAATGTATGTACCCACAAAAAAGGCGGCACCCATAACGGACGCCGCCTTTGAGACATATGTGTCAGAACAGTAAGAAAGATGAGACGCCCGCAGTTGCGGTGAAATAGGGACTGAATAGTCCCTCAAACAGGCAAAACTGTCCGTATTCCACCGCAACTTATACAGAGTGCCTAGCGGTTGCGTTCCTTAAGGGCGCGGTCGATCTCGCGTTGGACATCACGCTTGGCCATGTCCTCGCGCTTGTCGTAGAGCTTCTTGCCGCGACCCAGACCCAGCAGCAGCTTTACGCGGCCGTCGGTATTAAAGTAGAGCTCCAACGGAACCAGTGCATAACCACGGTTGCGAAGTTTGCCGTCAAGAAAGTCGATCTCCTTGCGGTGCAGCAGCAGACGACGCCGACGGTCGGGATCGCGATTCCACACGCCACCATGGCTATAAGGGTGGATATGCAGTCCGACGAGCCAGCACTCGCCGCCACGAATCAGCGCAAAAGTGTCAGTGATCTGACAGGCGCGCTCGCGAATCGACTTGACCTCGGTGCCGCTCAGCTCAATACCGCATTCAAACGTCTCATCGATAAAGTACTCGTGATGCGCCGAGCGATTCTTAGAAATGAGCTTGCGTTCACGCTTACTGGGCATCGCCGGCCTCCTTGGCTCCATCGGCGTTTGAGCCCGCAGTCTCGCGCTTTGCCTTGCGCTCGGCATTGAGCTCGGCGTCGCTCTCGCGCACCAGTTTGATAATCGCCGCGCAGGCTTCCTCGCCCACCAAGTCGCGAGCACGCACCGTCAGGCGCGTCGCCTCCTGCTTGTCGCCGTCGCTTGCAGCATCGGTCGCGCACATGATCAGGCAGATGGCGATCTCGGCCGAAGGCGAGGTCGGCACGCCCTGCAGGGCGAGCTCACCCATCACATGGTCGTCACTCTCGTCCGCGGCATCCGGATAGGTGGTATGGATCTTGTTGAGCAGGCGCGTCGTATGCGCATCGTTGGGCGCCAGGCGCAGCGCCAGACGCGCGCAGCCCACGGCAGCCGAAACGTTCTCGGTCTCGGGCTCCAAGAAGTACTGACCTAGATTGGCGTAAGCGCGGGCGGCGCACTTGCCATCGCTTGCACGCTCCAGCACCGAGAACGAGAGCGATGCCCATTCCTGCTTGTCCTCGAGTGCGCGGAACAGCTCGGCCAAATCCAAGCGATAGTTGCAGTTCATGGGGTCCCAACGCACAGCCTGCATCAGGGCATTACGAGCGCTCACATAATCCTGCTGGCGAATGTAGGCAAACGCCATATCAGAGTACAGGCGGTCAAACGGCACCTCGACCTGCACGAGCTCGCGCGGATCCTTCTCCACGCGGCGATAGGCCAAGCGCTCAAACTTGCTATCGAAGCTAAAGTATTGGCGCTTCTCCTCCGTCTTGCACTCAGCGTCGATATACTCCTCGGCGAGCTCCACCAGACGCTCCAGCAGCGGCGTCGCCGTAGCCAGGTCGCCCTGCGCCAGATAGTTCTCGGCATACGTGATGTCTTGCAAGCTGATGGGCAGATCCATGGCTACTCCTCGATCTGAGCGAAACACGGCAGGCGCCGTATATACGGTCAATACACAAAACCCGGGTCTCTTACGAGGCCCGGGCGTTCAATTTTGGTAGCCCGTACCAGATTCGAACTGGTGATCTCCGCCTTGAGAGGGCGGCGTCCTAAACCGCTAGACGAACGGGCCATATGTAGCAAATGCAATGGCTGGGATGGAGGGAGTCGAACCCCCATTGACGGAACCAGAATCCGCTGTCCTGCCATTAGACGACATCCCAATGACTGCATCGCTGCGCTCGGCTGTGCCTTTGCGCAAGAAAGAAATATACGGGAAGTCCCGCCGTGACGCAAGCCCTAATTTTGACTTTTTTGAAATTCAGTCAAATACGGCCAACACGTGAAGGACCTGTGAAGCACCAGCGACACGTACGGCGCCAAAGCCCGTAAAACATCCCACATCTACCGCTGGTAGATTACAACAATGCAGCACTCACGGCTGATGGCACAATCGAACCGTCATCATTGCACGGATATCGAGGCACCATGGACGAAGAGCTTGATTACCTATGGGAGACCCTGGGCCTCGAGATCACTGCTGACCTTTGGCCCGAACGGGACAAAATCCATCCCACACTGCGCCCCGCCATCACGGTGATGCAGGCAAAATACCGCCGTGCATCCTTTTTGATCATGCGGGTGTCATGGCACGCGGGACTCCCCGACCTTAAGCGAATCCAGGCAAGCCTCGTCGAGCTGTCCGGTATGCCGACCGTCATATCCGAGGCGCACCTGGAGCAGCGCCAGCGCGAGCGACTGCAACAGCAGCGGATTCCCTTTATCTGCCCCGGCGTTCAGGCATATCTGCCCTTTATGGACGAGGAGTACTGGAGCGGCAAGCCCAACAAGCACGTAAAGGTCTACGATCCGCACGAATGGGCACAGCTTGAGGATTAGCGCATATGCCCGCCAGCCGGGATAGTGCGCATGCCCGCCAACCGGAAAGCTCATCCCGGAATTTACGTCCAGAACGGGACGCGCTTTCCCCTAGAGGCCCCAAACGGAAACCGTATCCCAGATTTCGCGCTCAAACTGGGATACGGTTTCCGCTAGCCCCTTCAACCGGAAACTGCGTCCCGGAATCCGAGCTCAAAACGGGTCGCACTTTCCGCAGCCGCTACAGCAACGCCTCGGCCCAAGCCGCTTCCCTAAAGCCGGGAATCGCAAAGTCGTCGCCCACCAGCAGCGGACGCTTGACCAGCATGCCGTCGGTCGCCAGCAGCTCGTAGCACTCCTGATCCGTCATGCCCGCATCCAGACGCGCCTTCAGGCCCAGCTCTCGATATTTCATGCCCGACGAATTAAATAAGCGCCGCACCGGCAGCCCCGAACGAGCAATCCAGGTCGCAAGCTCATCAGCCGTGGGATTGTCCAAAACGATATCGCGATCGATATACTCTACCCCATGTTCGTCCAGCCATGCCTTGGCCTTCTTACAGGTCGAGCACTTGGGATATTCAACAAACAATACCGCCATGGGATTTCCTTTCTTAGAGAAAACAGGTGTCTGGAAAACTGCACATCGACGACCACTCGCGATTGCAGCCGTTATTGTAGTCAATGTCGAAGCATAGGCAGTCGCGATGTCTCGTCTTAAGGCTAGCGCCTCGCATGGGCGCCGATCGGCCGAGTCGCATGGCGCACCAACGCCGCTGCCAGCAATACCAACAGCATGGCGGTGACATAGCCCGCAGCATCGAATCCTAAATCGATAACGTCGAAATGCCTGCCGGGAACAAAGATCTTATGCACCTGGTCGCCAACGGAGCAGGCAGCGCAAAAGAGAAACACAGGCACGCAACGGGAACACACACTCCATGGACGCCTGGAAAAGCAGACCACGATCACCGAGGCGAACAATCCGACGAAGAAAAACTCTACGGTATGGGCGACGCGACGGACGTTTGCGCCTACCCACATGCGAATGGAAGCAAGTCGACCAGGCTGGACCGTCGAGGCAGCCGGATTGGTACTCTCAGTCATGCCGTCCCCCGCCTGAATTTCACCCGTGATGCCGGTAGCCTGAACGCTCGCAGCCTGACCCTCCACCACGCGCGCGGTGGACTCGCTCAGCAACGACGTCTGCACTGCGTTTTGCTCCGTCAGCACCCAGATGCCCGCCAGCGTTGCGGCGAACAGAGCGATCGCGGTCCACCCGATTATTTTCTTCATGTGCGCCAAAGGCCAACCTCCGTCTTTTTAAATATGAGCGAGTGTAGCCCCAAATGACATCGTCACCGTATCAAAATTTGAATCGCAACAGGAAGCGACAAAGCGACGCAAACCCCTACCCCGCCTCGCGCATCCAGCGATCGAACGTCCCCACGCACACGCCCAGGCACTTTGCTGCCTGGCTGCGGGTAATATCGCCCGCCTCATAGCTATCGCGCACCAGCTCAAACTGAGGAGGGCACGGCTTGCGAGGTCGACCGAAACGGACCCCTCGCGCCCGCGCCGCTGCAATTCCCTCCGCTTGGCGCCGATGGATATTCTCGCGCTCCACCTGCGCCACGTAGCTCAGCAGTTGCAGCACAATATCGGCAATCAGGGTATTAGTCACATCCGGCGTGCCGCTTGCCCTGGCGCGCGTGTCAAGCAATGGCATGTCCAACACCACAATGGCAACCCCGAGCTCCTTGGTAATGCGACGCCATTCCTCAAGAATCTCGGAGTAATTACGACCAAGTCGGTCGATAGAAAGCACCACCAGCACGTCCCCGTCTCCCAGGACGTGCAGCAGCTCGCGATAGCGCGGTCGATCGAAGTCCTTGCCGCTCGCATGGTCGGCATAAATATTCGCCGAGCCCACGCCATAGGCGCCCAGCGCATCCAGCTGCCGATTAAGATTCTGATCGCGCGAACTCACCCGCGCATAACCATACACCGTCGCCATCTCATCCCCGCTTTCTTGTAAACCTGCCAAAAAGGGACAGGTTTATTTTGGTAGGTTTTACCTCTCAAATAGCAGGTAAGCGGGCGGCCGAGCAGACGGCAAGGTAGCCATGATCCAAATGCGGAGGGCGGCCCCGAAAGACCGCCCTCCGCTCTCCCGCCATGAGTCGAGATTTGGCTAATGGATAAGCTTAAAGTCCAAGTGCCCACGCGTGGTATTGACGCGCGAGACCTCGATAATCACGCGCTGGCCCAGTTCATAGCGAGTCCCCGTGTCGGCGCCCGTCAGCGTAAGCGCATCCTCGTCGAACTCGAACCACTCGTTGCCCAGGCTCTTGATCGAAACCAAGCCTTCGACCTGCGTCAGGTCCAAGCGCACAAAGAGGCCCATGCTGCTAACCCACGAGACGGTTCCGGCATAGCGCTCGCCCAGACGGTCCTCATAGTACTGGGCAATCTTGATCTTTTGCGTCGCATGGCTAGCGGCATCTGCCGCGCGCTCGGCATCGCTGCATGCGCGGCAGATCTGCGGCAGAATGCGCGGCAGCGACTCGCGCCCCTTGCCGATCAGCCGCGGCGTACGGACCAGGGCGTCCTTGCCGCCGAGCTGCTCATAGGCCAACTGCAGTTTGAGCACGCGGTGCACCACCAGATCGGGGTAGCGACGGATGGGACTCGTAAAGTGACAGTAGCACGGCGCGGCGAGCGCAAAGTGGCCCTCGTTGCGCGGCTTGTACAGTGCGCGCTGCATGCTGCGCAGAAGCAGCGTGTTGACGAGCGGTGCGTTGGCCGTACCGGCGGCAGCATCAACTGCAGCCTGTAGCTCATCGGGACTCCCCAGGGCGATACCGGCAGCACGGCGATCGTCGATGATGCCCAGCTGCGCCAGCGCAACGGCGGCACCGTGCAGGCTATCGGGGCTCGGATCCTCATGCACGCGATAGCAGGCCTCGATATCACGGTCTGCCAGCCACTCTGCAACGCACTCGTTGGCGAGTAGCATGGCTTCCTCGATAAGCGACGTGGCACACGAACGCTCGCGCGCCACAATCTGCACGGGTACTCCGTCCTCATCCAATAGAGCGCGAATCTCGGCCGTGTCAAAATCGACTGAGCCGCGGGCACGACGAATACGACGGCGAAGTTCGGCGAGTTCGTTGGCGGCGACAAGGAAATCGCCGAGGTCGACGTTATAGCCGCGAGCAGTTTCCTCGCACGCAAGACCGCGCTCAAGCGCCTCCTCGCGCGAGGCCTCAGCAGCCGCAACATCCTCGGCCGCACCCTCCAGCACCCCATACTCCACCGCGCCGGCACGCACCAGCAGCGCCTCGGCGCCGTCATAGTCCATACGCACACGCGAGCGAATCACGCTGGGGTACGGATCGTAATGCCGCACGCGACCCTGCGCATCGAGTTCAATGTCAACGGTAAACGCAAGACGGTCCTCGTCAGGGCGAAGCGAACACAGGTCACAGGACAGGCGTTCGGGCAGCATGGGAAGCACGCGATCGGCCAGATACACCGATGTCGTACGATGGCGAGCCTCAAGATCGATATGCCCGTCCCAAGCCACATAGTGAGAAACGTCAGCGATATGCACACCCAGCTTGTAGCCACCCTCGGGCGTGCGCTCAAGCGAAATGGCATCGTCAAAGTCGCGCGCGTCGACCGGGTCGATCGTGATGACAAAGCGGTCGCGCAGATCGCGGCGGAGCGGGTCCTTAAGCGCCGCGGACACATCGAGCGAAAGTCCCTCGGCCTCGTCCAGCGCGGCCTCGGGATAGCTATCGGTATAGCCGTAACGCGCCATCACGTATTGAACGCCCAAATCGGGCGCGTCATCTCCGCCAATGCGGCGTTCGATCGTCACGGTGCCCGATTCCAGGCGCGTCGGGTAGGTCAAAATGCGCGCGACAACGGCATCACCCGGGTGGACGCCCAGACGATCCGCCGAGGTATCCTCGGGCAGAATGAAGAAGTCGGCCTTCAGGCGCGAATCGAGCGGCTCGATCACACCGAGCGGACCAGCGGTCTGGTACGTACCCACCACGCTTATGGCTGCGCGCTCAACCACGCCTTCGATCACGGCGCGCCGCTCACCGTGCGGGCTGTTCTTAATGCTCACGGCAACGGTATCGCCATCCATGATCTCGCGCTTACCGCGGCCCATAACCTTGTAGTCGCCGCTCTCGGTTATGACATAGGCGCCATGCTCATGGAGCTGCACGCGCCCGGTCAGGCTCGGACGGCGTTCGCTGCGCACCGGCCCGCGCTTATTGCGAGCTCCACGCTTATGCTTGTTATTGCGCCCCATGGCGCCTCCTTGCTATCGATGACGAACTCCAAAGAGTCTACCCAAATGATTCGCTTTCCTGCCGTCCCCTAGGGATCAAAAAACGGGCCGCCCCATAAGAGACGACCCGTTGGAAGGGATGAATTCCAGGCATGCCTACACGCGCAGGTAGCGGCGCATGGCTATGGCAGAACCAAAGAGACCGATAATCACACCGACCAGAATCAGCGCAGCATAGGTCACCAGGTAGTACTGCATCGGCAGGGCAAACGACATCCAGCCGATGCTCTCCTGCAAACGCGGAATCATCAGATTGCGCAGCAGCTCCAGAACGCCGATGGAAAGCAGCGAGCCCAAAATAGCCTGCAGTACGCCCTCGGTGATAAACGGGCCGCGAATGAAGCCGTTGCTGGCGCCGACCAGACGCATAATCGCAATCTCACGACGACGCGCCGTGATGGACAGGCGAATCGTGTTGTTGATGAAGATGAATGCGATAAAGGTCAGAAGGCCAACGAGCACCACGGCGGCGATGCGGATGTAGTTGGTCACCTGGAACAGGCGGCTCACTTCCTCCTGGCCGTACAGCACGCTCGCGTTGACGTCGCCGTCATCCGCGATCTTCTGGAAAACGGCGTTCTTCTTGAGCTTCTGGGCCGTGCTCTCGACCTTGGACGGATCGTCCATCTCAATTGCAAACGAAGCCGGCAGCGGGTTCTGGCCATCGAGCGCGCTCATGGTGGCGTCGGCGTTGCCCGACATCTTGCTCGTATACTCGGCCAGCGCGTCGTCCTTGTCCTTATAGGTCACGGACTTGACGTTATTCCACGTCTTAAGCTCGGCCTCAAAAGCCTGGACATCGGCCTGATCGGCGTCATCGCTAATGAACGCGTTGATGACAACCTGATCCTCGACGGTGCCGATCACGGAGTTCAGCATCGCGGAGCCCATGATGAACAGGCCGATGATAAACAGCGAAAGGAAGATCGTGATGACGGCGCCGAGCGAGGTAGTCCAGTTACGGAAGAAGTGACTGATTGCCTCTTTGAAGGAGTAGCCCACGTTAGTTGGTGCCATAGTTGCCGTAACCTCCCCTCTCCTGGTCGCGGATAACGTGGCCGCCCTCGAGGGCGATCACGCGACGGTGCATGCTATCGACCATCTCGCGGTCGTGCGTGGCGACGATCACGGTGGTGCCGGTGCGGTTAATACGCTCGAGCAGCTTCATGATGCCCAGCGAGATCGCCGGGTCGAGGTTACCCGTGGGCTCGTCGCAGATCAGCAGCGGCGGACGGTTGACCATGGCGCGGGCGACGGCAACGCGCTGCTGCTCGCCACCGGAAAGCTGGTCGGGCAGCGAGTCCATCTGATCGGCCAGACCGACCAGACGCAGCACCTCGGGCACCTGGCTGCGAATGACGCCCTTGGGCTTGCCGATGCACTGCAGGGCAAACGCCACGTTTTCGTAGGCGGTCTTTTGCGGCAGAAGCTTAAAGTCCTGGAACACGGCGCCAATCTGGCGGCGCAGGAACGGAACCTTGCGGTTCTTGATCTTCATGAGGTCCTGACCGGCAACCAAGATGCGGCCGCTCGTCGGCTTGACGTCGCGGTTGAGCGTCGACAGCAGCGTGGTCTTACCCGAGCCGGAATGACCGACCAGGAAGACGAACTCGCCCGGATAGATCTCGATGTTGATGTCGTCGAGTGCAGGCTTGTTGGGCTGTGCCGGATAGATCTTGGTGACATGCTCCATAAGGATGACGGGCTCGACACCGGCCTGCTTGGCCATCTTCTTGCGGCTGGCCTGCGGATCGATGGGCGCAAACACCGACGTAAAATCGGGGTTGTTGAGCGCGTTATCGAGGCTTGCGACCTCGGCTGCCTGATCGCTCTCGACCACCGGGGCAGCAGGCTGCGCGGGATCGGGAATAGCGGCAAAGAGACCGGACTGCGCAGGCTGAGGAACCGGCGTCGCAGGGGCCATGGGGTCGGGAATGCCGGCCATGGTAGGCTGCGGCGTGGCGGCGCCAGCCTGAGGCTGCTCCACGCGAGCGGTCACGGCCTGAACGGGCTCAAAACCCGCCGTGCCGGAAAGCGCGACATCGCTGGTGGGATTGTAGGCAAAGGGATCGGATGCCGGCTGTGCCTGATCTGCCGGCTGAGTGGGGGCCTGAGCAACAGGCTGGCCCTCTGAATCCGGAGTGGCGAAACGACTGCCCTGGACGCCCGTCTGCGTCTTGGGGGCATCATCGCCCGCACCGGAGGTACGGAAGTGGTTACCCACTGGTGCTCCTTATCGTCGTGCGTTTAAACTACATGAGCGCTTTGTATTTTAGCAGCATTAGCTTTACTGCACATAAGAAGCATGGCGGGGTTTGGGTCTCACCGGCCGGGCGCAGGGTTACCTCCCAAATCGTCCTCGCGCATGGCCGGCATTTGTCCTGCTCCTGCGGAGCTGCGGACAAACGCCGGCCTGCGCTGCGGAAAGATTTGGGAGGTAACCCTGCGCCCGGCCTGCGGCTACTATGGGGCCGACGCACCAACTTGAGATGCTGCGCATACAAAGTTGGAAGGGTCTGAATTGCACTTCGTTGGGATGGGCCCGTTTCCCCATGGGAACTTTGCTTGGCAGGACTCTAATTTAAATTCAGCATAAACAGGGGCGCCCTCTTTGAGGACGCCCCTGTTCTGGCTTGTTTGCGGTTGTCGACGCGATACTTTGCCTCGTCTTGCCTTATGCCAAGAACTCCTTGGTGGTCGCCACGATGTTGGCGGCGTCCAGGCCGTACTTGTGCAGGAGCTCGGCACCCGGGCCAGACTCACCGAAGGTGTCGTTGACGCCGATCTTCTTGAGCGGCGTCGGGCACTGCTCGCACAGGACGTCGGCAACGGCGCTGCCCAGGCCACCGATCACAGAGTGCTCCTCGACGGTCACGACGTGGCCGGTCTTGGTGGCGCTCTTGACGATCAGGTCGGCGTCGATGGGCTTGATGGTGTGCATGTTAATAACCTCGGCGTCGATGCCCTCGGCAGCGAGCTGCTCGGCAGCCTCGAGAGCCTCGCCGACCATCAGGCCGCAGGCGATGATGGTCACATCGGCGCCCTCGCGCATGACAATGCCCTTACCCAACTCGAACTTGTAGGTCTCGGGGTCGTTGATAACCGGCGAGGCCAAACGAGCGAAGCGCATGTACACCGGACCGTCGCACTCGTAGGCGGCGCGCGTCACGGCGCGGGCTTCGACGTCGTCGGCGGGAACGATCACGGTCATGCCGGGGATGACGCGCATGAGGGCGATATCCTCGCAGCACTGGTGCGTGGCACCGTCCTCGCCCACCGAGATACCGGCGTGCGTGGCGCCAATCTTAACGTTGAGGTGCGGGTAGCCAATGGAGTTGCGGACCTGCTCAAAGGCGCGGCCGGCGGCGAACATGGCAAAGGTGCTCGCGAAGGCAACGCGACCGGTGGTTGCGATACCGGCGGCAACACCCATCAGGTTGCTCTCGGCAATGCCCACATCGAAGAAGCGGTCGGGGCAGGCGGCCTTAAACTTGCCGGTCTGCGTGGCGGCGGCCAGGTCGGCGTCGAGGACCACAAAGTCATCGTGCTCGTTGGCGAGCTCGACGAGGGCCTCGCCGTAGCTTACACGCGTGGCGATTTTCTTGACGTCTGCCATCCTAGAGCTCCTCTCCGGCGGCCGTGAGCTCTGCCATGGCCTGCTCAAACTGTTCATCGTTGGGGGCCTTGCCGTGCCAACCAACCTGGTTCTCCATAAAGGACACGCCCTTGCCCTTCAGGGTCTCGGCGATAATGGCGGTCGGCTGGCCCTTGGTAGCGCGAGCCTCGGCAAAGGCGGCGCGGATCTGGTCGAAGTCGTTGCCGTCGGCGAGCTCCACCACGTGGAACTTAAAGGCGCGGAACTTGTCGGCGAGCGGCATGGGGTCGTTGACCTCCTCAACGGGGCCGTCGATCTGCAGGCCGTTGTGGTCGACGATCACGCAGAGGTTATCGAGCTGCTGGTTGCCGGCAAACATGGCGGCCTCCCAGACCTGGCCCTCCTCGCTCTCGCCGTCGCCCAGCAGGGCGTACGTGCGGTAAGTATCGCCCCAGTGCTTGGCGGCAACGGCCATGCCCACGGCGGCGGAGATGCCCTGGCCAAGCGAGCCGGTGGACATGTCGACGCCCGGGGTGTCGTTCATGTTGGGATGGCCCTGCAGGTGGCTGCCGATATGGCGCAGCGTCTCGAGGTCCTCCTTGGGGAAGAACCCACGCTCGGCGAGCACGGCGTACAGACCCGGAGCACAGTGGCCCTTGGAGAGCACAAAGCGATCGCGGTCGGCCTTGCGGGGATCGGCCGGGTCGACGTTCATTTCCTCAAAGTACAGATAGGTCATGATGTCGGCAGCGCCGAGCGAACCGCCCGGATGGCCGGACTTGGCAGCGTGCACGCCGGTGACGATGCCCTTCCTTACCTCGTTGGCAACCTTTTTGAGCTCTTCGTCGCTCATTGTGCCTTCCTTTCATCCTCATTAGACAAAATGCGCACGGCACCGAAGGTAATCCCAACACAGCCGCAATGCACGTACGTCATTCATTATGCTGGAAACTGATGGCTTTACCAGAGTTTTTATCATTATTTGAACAATTTAGCAGGCAGAACCGCTGATGAAACGGTTTATCAATGTGAACGTCTTTTGGATGGAACGCGGTCGCCCCTACGCGCTATTGTCCTTGAATCCCTCGCCGAAAGCTTCCGTAACGTCAGCGACCGTCACAATGGCGCGAGGATCGCGCTCGCGCACGATCGTCTTGAGGGTATTGAGCTCTCGACGGCTCACGATGACCATAATCACCGGCTTCTCGGCACCCGAATACATGCCAGTCGCCTTAAACTTGGTACAACCACGACCCAAGCCATACATGATATCGGCAGCGATATCAGGGAACTTGTCCGAGATGATGAGAACCATACGGCGTTTGTTGCCACCATCGACCACGGCATCGATCACGTAGCCGCTAATGACCATCGAAAGGCCTGCATATAGCGCGTTTTCGATTGAAAAGACCGGGGCCGACAGCGCGCACACGGCAACATCGATTGCCATGACGGTCGAACCCACCGGCAGCGAGGTCTTACGCGAGATGATTTGGCCAATCGTGTCCGAGCCGCCGGTGTTGGCGCCGGCGCGCAACACCATGCCGTAACCGATGCCCGTGATAATGCCGCCCCACATAGCGGGAAGCATCAGGTCTGCATGTGCCAGCGGCGCTACAAACGGGGCGAACAGATCGGTAAAGAATCCCAGCAGCACAAAGCCCGTCGCCGTCTGCACCACGTAGAACATGCCGCCCTCGCGCATAACGACCAGCAGCAGCAAGGCGTTCATCACGATCGTCTGAATACCAACGGGAAGCGATAGACCGCGCGATGCGCCGACCGCCTGGATAATGGTGGCAAGGCCCGTAACGCCACCGGCAGCAAGGCCGTTGGGAATCAAAAACAGGTCGGTCGCAATAGCGGCCAGAGCGCACCCCAACATAATCTGGGGCAGGTCGTGAAAGAAGTTCATCGAAAGAATGCGCTTAATGTCCAGACGATATGCCATGCTGCCTCCCTCAAAAAAGCGCACCCAAACGGATGCGCTTCGAACTTCTTGCTGTATTCGATTCTACCGATTCGCCGGACAAAAACCACCCCTGCGCAGGGTTTATTCCGGATACAAACCCGTCCAACCGTTGGGCTTAGCATCGGCTTGAAGCCGCCCGATGTTTTAGATCTCCGAGCCTTCTGCGTCAGCGTTGCCGGTGGCCCAGCGATGGTAGCCAATAACAAATGGGTCCAGGTCACCATCGTCAAGAACGGCCTCGACATTGCTGGTCTCCACGCCCGTGCGTAGGTCCTTGACCATCTGATACGGGTAGAGTACGTAGCTGCGAATCTGGTTGCCAAAACCAATCGTGGTCTTGGGTCCGCGGATCTCATCGAGCGCCTCGGCACGCTTTTCGAGCTCAATCTCGTACAGGCGAGCCTTGAGGATCTGCATGCACGCGGCCTTGTTCTGGATCTGGCTGCGCTCGTTTTGGCAGGTGACCACAATGCCGCTGGGGAAATGCGTCACGCGCACGGCGGAGTCGGTGGTGTTAACGCCCTGGCCGCCCGGGCCGCTCGCGTGGTACACGTCCACGCGGATGTCATCGGGACTGATCTCGATGTCGATATCATCGGGTAGCACGGGGATGACCTCGACGCCGGCAAACGTGGTCTGGCGGCGCTTCTTGTCGTCGGTGGGGCTAATGCGAACCAAGCGGTGGACGCCGGCCTCGGCGCGCAGCATGCCAAATGCGTCTTTGCCCTCGACAGTAAAGGTCGCGCGGTCGATGCCGATGACCTCGGCTGCGGGACAGTCGTTGATGGTGACCTTCCAGCCGCGACGCTGGCAGTACTTCATGTACATCTTAAAGAGCATGAAGGTCCAGTCCTGGGCCTCCAGACCACCCTGTCCGGGCTTGATGGTCACAATGGCATCGCCGTGATCGAACTCACCGGTAAACCAGCTCGAAAGCTCAAGCTCATCGATGGCACGGGCCAGGCGCTCAGCCGTGGCTGTAGCCTCCTCGCGAAGGGCGACGGCGTCGGGGTCATCCCCCATCTCCTCGGCAAGCTCCAGCGCGGCGCGGGCATCGGAAAGCTCGCCGCGCGCGGTGTCCACGGCAGCGATATCTTCCTTGGTACGCGCGATCTCCTCCATGGTGGCACGGGCGGCGTCGGCGTCATCCCAAAAGCCAGGGGCAACACTTTTGGCCTCGAGCTCGGTCACGCGCGTGCGCTTTTCGTCCAAATGGAGATACGACTCGACCTCGCCGAGCCGGTCCGCGAACGCGTCCAGCTCGGCGGGCGTTACCTCTAAAGCCTCAGCCATTAACGATTCCTGCCGTGGCAGTACTTAAACTTCTTGCCGCTACCGCAGGGGCACGGGTCGTTGCGGCCCACGTTGACGTACGGATCGTCGCTCTCGGACTTGCGATAGGTGGTCACCTTGCCACCGTTGTTGACGGCAGCCGGTCCGCCTTGGACAGCCGTGCGGGCCTGCACCTGCGCCTGCTTGCGCAGCACCGAGTCGCCGTTATCACCATCGACCTCGGCAGGACCGGAGAAGCGCGCGCCCTCGAGCGTGGGCTCTTCCTTGTGCTCCACGGCACGCGGGGCAGCCTTGATCTCGATGCGCAGAACCGTGCGCAGGTAATCCTCATACATGGTATCGACGAGTATCTGGAACGCGCCGTAGGCCTCGGTCTTGTACTCAACCAGCGGGTCGCGCTGGCCAAAGCCGCGCAGCCCGATGCCGGTCTTAAGGTAGTCCATCTCCTGCAGGTAGTTCATCCAGCGGGTATCGATGACGCGCAGCATGACCTGGGTATTGAGCTCGCGCATCAGGTCCTCGCCCAGACGCTCGGCCTTCATGTTGTAGCACTTCTCAACATAGGCCAAGACATCGGCAGCCAGGGCTTCAAAGTCCTCGTCAGGGAACTGAGGGGTATCGATATGCCCGGTCAGCTCGACGACCCACTTACGCAGGCCCTCAAGATCGCGCTCGCCCTCGTGGCTGTCCTTGGTGCAGAACTCCTGCACGCAGCGGTACACGGTATCGTGCATGACCTCGGTGATGTGGTCGGTCAGGTCCTTGCCGTCCAGAATCTTGTTGCGCTCGGCGTAGATGACCTGGCGCTGCTTGTTCATAACGTCGTCGTACTCAAGAACGCTCTTACGCATGGAGAAGTTGATGCTCTCGACCTTGTGCTGGGCGCTCTCGACGGCCTTGGAAATGATCTTGTGTTGGATGGGCATGTCGTCGCCCATGTCGGCCGTGACCATCATCTTGGAGACGCGGTCCATCCTGTCGCCGCCGAACAGGCGCATGAGGTCATCCTCGAGCGACAGGTAGAACTGGGTCTCGCCCGGATCGCCCTGACGGCCGGAGCGGCCGCGCAGCTGGTTGTCGATACGGCGGGACTCGTGGCGCTCGGTGCCGATAACGGTCAGGCCACCGGCGGCAAGCACGCGCTCGCGCTCGGCCTTGCAGGTCTCCTTGGCCTCGGCGTTAAACTGCTCGAGCTGCTCGGGCGTCACGTCCTCCATGGTCAGGCCCTCGTACTCCAGGCGTTCGCGCACCAGCTCGTCGGGGTTGCCGCCCAGCAGGATGTCGGTGCCACGACCGGCCATGTTGGTGGCGATGGTCACGGCGCCGTAACGTCCTGCCTGGGCCACGATATGGGCCTCGCGCTCGTGATGCTTAGCGTTGAGGACCTCGTGCGCGATGCCGCGCTTGGTGAGGGCGGCAGACAGCTTCTCGGAGCTCTCGATGGAGACGGTGCCCACCAGGACCGGCTGGCCCTTGGCGTGACGTCGCTCGACGTCATCGGCAACGGCGTTGTACTTGGCCTGGATGGTGCGGTACACCAGGTCCTCATGGTCAACACGCTGAACGGGCTTGTTGGAGGGGATGACCTCGACGGGCAGCTTGTAGATCTCGCGGAACTCGGCATCCTCGGTGAGTGCCGTACCGGTCATGCCGGAGAGCCTGTCATACAGACGGAAGTAGTTCTGCAAGGTGATGGTGGCCAGCGTCTGGTTCTCCTCGCGCACGAGCACGCCCTCTTTGGCCTCGATGGCCTGGTGCAGGCCCTCGGAATAGCGGCGGCCTTCCATAATGCGGCCGGTGAACTCGTCGACGATCTTGACCTCGCCGTTGGTGACCACGTACTGCTTATCGCGGTGGAACATGTACTGGGCCTTCAGCGCCTGCTGCAGGTGGTTGACCAGCTGGCCGGACAGATCGGCATAGATGTCATCAATACCCAGGCGGCGCTCGATTTTCTTAAGGCCGCGCTCGGTGGCGGCAATGGTGTGCTTGGCCTCGTCCATGACGTAGTCGCCCGTGGGCTCAACGTCCTCGGTGGCGGTAAGCATGTCGTGCGACACGTCCTCGCCGCGCTCAAGGCCACGCACGGCACGCGCGAAGTCCTTGTAGGTGCTGGCGGACTTAGTGCCGGCGCCCGAGATAATGAGCGGCGTCCTGGCCTCATCGATCAGGATGGAGTCGACCTCGTCGACGATGGCGTAGTTGTGACCGCGCTGCACGCGCTGCTCGGGACGGGTGACCATGTTGTCGCGCAGGTAGTCGAAACCGAACTCGGAGTTGGTGCCGTAGGTGACGTCTGCCTGGTAGGCCGGACGCTTGAGCTCGAGCGGCATGTTGTTCTGGAGCAGACCGACGGTCATGCCCAGGTACTTGTAGATGCGGCCCATCCACTCGGAGTCGCGCTTGGCAAGGTAATCATTGACAGTAACGACGTGCACGCCCTTGCCGGCAATAGCGTTGAGATAGCCAGCCAACGTGGAGACGAGGGTCTTACCTTCGCCGGTCTTCATCTCGGCGATGTGGCCCTCGTGCAGTGCCATGGCGCCAATGAGCTGCACGTCAAAGTGGCGCATACCCATGGTGCGCTTGGAAGCCTCACGCACGGTGGCAAAGGCCTCGGGGAGCATGTCGTCAAGCGACTCGCCGTTGGCGTAACGCTCGCGGAACTTATCGGTCTGGCCGCGGAGTTCCTCCTCGGTCATCTTCTCAAACTGGGGCTCAAGACCGTTGATCTGGTCGACGATCTTGTAGTAGCGCTTAAGGTCCTTATCGGATCCAAAGGACAGCAGCTTTGACATGAATCCCATGTGGTTTTCCTTTTTGGCCATCGCCCACGCCGTGCAGCTGCGGGCGAGTTAAACACAGATGATTGTACTTTAGCCAAACAAGGCGCGGCCTATACGGTCGACCTCGACCGCCACGTAATAACTATGACCAACCTGCCACAATGGGACAGGTTTATTTTGGCAAGTTTTATCTGAGCAAACGCCGTCTCTCTGCCATTTGGTGCCACGGGGACAGGTCAGCTTGCACCAATAAAAAGAAAAGGGCCGCGCACCCAAATGGATGCACGGCCCTCATGCCATGAATGCGAGCGATTCTCTCGGCGAGCTAGTTACTCAGCAGCCTCGGTGGTCTCGGCCTCTGCAGCGGCCTCCTCAACGGGAGCCTCTGCAGGAGCCTCGGCGGCCTGCTTGGCAGCCTCCTCGGCAAACTTAGCGGCACGCTTAGCCTTCTCGGCAGCCTTAGCCTCAGCGGCGGCCTTGCGAGCAGCCTCGGCCTCAGCAGCCTTGGCGGCCTTGGCAGCCTTGGCCTCCTCAGCCTTCTTGAGCTGGGCGGCAGCGGCGCCACCGAACTTGTCGGCGAAGCGCTGGACGCGTCCACCGGTGTCGACGAACTTCTGCTGGCCGGTGTAGAACGGGTGGCACTCGTTGCAAAGCTCGACCTTCATCTCGGACACGGTAGCGTGCGTCTTGAAGGTGTTGCCGCAGGAGCACGTCACCGTGCACTCGACATACTGGGGATGGATACCCTGCTTCATGGTAGGACTCCTTATTGGTCAGGCGCTGGTTACCGATCAGCGCATAAGGCGTCTTGGTTTCCGACCAAGACAACAAACTCGGCTATGGTACCACGGCGCCGCGTGTCCCACAAAAGGTTCACGGTCTTTTCGGAACGACACGAATCTGACCCATCGAAACACATCTCCACCGTTCCTTCAACTGGGAAAATGCCGTCCCCGGGGCCTGAGAAGGGCCCCGGGGACGTTCGACTGACTGCGGGAACGGCCTTTCCGCTCAATGTGTTCGGCTGAGATCGGAAATCAACCAAACTGAACTAGGTTCAGTTGACATGGTTAAAAACGAGGGGCGGCGCTTTTGCGCCGCCCCTCGTCCCGGCCGGTTGCTTTAGTTGTACACACGGTAGTTACACTTGAACTGGGTTATGTGTCCATAGTTGGAGCGGTACCAACCCGACGTATAGCTGATTGCCTCTGCGCCTAGATATTCGTATCTCTTGTTGTAGCGAAGCTGACGGTAGGTCGTGTCGTACTCTGCTACGTAAAACGTGTCTCCAGAGAAGGCTTTGTACCGGTCCTTAACCGTCGAAGCCATGTACGCGGGTTCGACATCGCCTTTCTCTCCGTTGAGCGCATAGACGGGTGCCGCGATTCCGCATAAAGCCGTTGCCACGAGGATGGCGTAGACAGCCATGCGCGACGCATTGGACTTCAGCTGTTCAAATAGTTTCATGTCATTCGCCTCCCTCGTATGTATCGAGGTATTCCTGCTTGAGCGTCTGCGAGGACGACTCGGTCTTTTCCACGAGCGTGCCGGCCTCGATGAAGTAGAACGAGTCGGTGAGGTCTGCCAGGTCGTCGAGCAGATGGCTTGAGATGAGCACGCTGCGTCCCCGCTCCACCTCGCTGCGCATCGCGTCGCAGGAGGTTTTCCGTTTTCCCGGATCGAGGCCGTTCAGCGGTTCATCGAGGATGAGGTACGGGCAATCGGTCGCTATCGCCATGGCAAGCTTTACCTGCTGCTTCATTCCTGTCGAGAGTTTACGGGTCGGCTTGTCGAGATATGGGGAGATTCCGAGGGAGTCGCAGAGCGAGTCGATGTCGGCGGCCGATTTCCACGCCTCCCTAACGAAAGCAAGGTGCTCGAGGGCCGATAGCGTGGGATAGAGATCCGCGCTGCCCGAAGAGCTCAGGTAGACGAGTTCTGCGAATTCGGCTGATCGACGTTGGTAGATTCCGTCTGCCGCCAGGCTTCCCGAGCGGATGCGGGTGGGAAATTGGCCCGACAGCGCTTCAAGAAGGGTGGTTTTCCCCGAGCCGTTGGGAGCGACGAGCCCCGCCGCCGTTCCCGGGCCCAAGGAAAGCGATCCGATCGAAAGTATCGTCGTGCTCCCGTATCCCACGCTCGCGTCCAGGAGCTCGAGCCCATGGTGCTTTTTAGCGGGTCCAGCCTGTTTGGGCGAACGTGTCGCAACGGCGCCGACCGCGAAAAAGACCGCGACGTATATCAGGGCCACGGCAAGCATCGATGCGCTGCCTGAACCGGAGCCAATGAATTCTGTCGGGAAGCATCCTACGTAACCCGTTGCCTCGATAGGCGAGAACACGGCCAGCGGCAGGAGCCCGAGCACGGCATTATGCTCCAGTGCCGAATCGGACAGCAACGGGAATACCGGGGCCGCGACAAGCAGCGCTGAGGTAAGGGGGCCCGCGAGGACGCGCCTCGTTGCGGTCGATAGGACGGCGGAGCAAACGGATATCAAGGTTCCGCCCGCAAGCAGCGCGAGAAGCAGGGTCGTGAAGACGTTTCCCGCGGTCGTGGTGGCAAGCGCGCCGTCATGGAAGAAGGCGATCGGGTACCCGATCTGCCCGAAGCCGTTTAGGGCCAAGGCGTAAATACTCCCGGGCGCAAGGCCGGCGAGGAGCATCGCGGTCCCCGCGGCGATTATCGAAAACACGGTTTGGATAAGGCGCCGGAATTTGGGCACGGGCGCCTTTGCCGCCAGGGTCGCAGGCCTTGTGGCGCCGAGCACGAGTATCGACGAGAGAAGGAAGGGAATGAAGGGAAGGAAAGACGGCGCCTGGGCAATGGCGTAGGGCAGGAAGGAAAGGAATGGCAGGTCGTTTGCGGAGGCCGGGATATCCGTGATGCCGGAACTGCTCAGAGCACGGCAATATGCGAGCTCCGCGTCATTGGTCTCTCGGTCTCCCACGATGGACCCGGATTGGAAGCCTTCGCCCATGAGCGCGTAGTAGCTCTCGGCAGAATCGAGAAAGGCGGCGTCGGTTTGAGCGGCAAGGGCGGCGTTCGCGTATCTTGCAAGCTCCGCGTCATTTTGCTGCTCTGGAGATAGGTCTGTGCCGCTGGCCTGGGGCGCGCGCGTATTGAATGCGTCGACAAAGCTCTGCATGCCCTGTTTCATAAAGAAGGGCCCGTAGATGGGTGAATTGAACGCAATGGGGACGGAAAAGGCTGCAGCGAGAACGAGCGTACAAATCCATACGGCCTTGTCTCTTAGGATTAGTTTGAGAAGAAGTCGACAGTACATTTAGAAGCACCTACGTTCCTCAAAGAATTGTTAGATTAATAATGACAGACCGAATGAAGATGCGTGCGACGGGGGCGAGGCGAATGGCTGAGCGGTATCGATACGCTGGTTCAACGGTATTATATTGACCACATAGATTTTTAACTTGCATTTCTACCCGCCCTTTTCGTAGAGTCGCCGATACGTGCTTAGCGCACCCTCGGCGCGTCCGGCAGGCTTTGCGAAATGGGATCCAGGAGACTTCGGCGCAGCATCATCTTGCGGAATGCTTCTAATGAGCCTCCCATCCTTCAAAAACAGAATCTCATCGCACAGCCTATCGACCGAATCCAAGATGTGGGATGACATGATGATGCACGTACCAGAATCGGCCAGCTTCCTGAGAATCTCGGAATGCAAGTCCACCCTGCTGGGGTCGAGCGCGTTCATGGGCTCATCTAATAGAAGGTACCGCGCGCCCGTCGCATACGCAATCGCCAGGGTAAGCTGCTGCTTCATGCCCTGGCTCAGAGTGCGGATCCTCATCTTCGCGAACTCGCCTATCTGCGTTTGTTCCACTATCTCTTCGATATCGCGAGCATGCGGCCACATATCGCAAACCATCTTGAGGTGATCTTCCGCACGCAATCCGGGATACAGCAGCGTCCCCTCACCAGGTGCATAGAAGATCATAGAACGGACCTCTCTCGCACCCGTACCCTGCACCTCATCCAGAACGATGCTCCCGTCCACGCGAGGACCCGGCAAACCTGCCATCGCACGCAGCAACGTCGTCTTTCCATGCCCGTTCGGAGCGACGAGACCGTAGACCGTACCCGGGGCAAACTCAGCGTTCACCGAATCTACGAGCACCTTCTTTCCATAAGAGATCGTCAGCGTTTGAAGGTCAATCATCGAGATCATCCCCTTTCGATCTTTGGAACACTCAGGCGCACCATCAACGGAGATACGGCGCCCAAGACCACCAGCAGAGCGCCCGATGCGCCGACGACCTCTCCAAAAGGCATCGCGTTCGTCCCTCGCCCAAGGAACCCAATCGTCCCCACCTGGGAAGCGGGATCAAACGAGGCGAATGGAGCCAGCAGCGCGACGCCCATGCCCACGCTTTCAACATGAGCGCTCAACGAACCCAACACCAAGAGAACCGCGCAAACCATTCCGGTGACAACGAGGTTGCGGCTAATCGCTGCTGTCAACGCAGCGACGACGGAAATCACGCCGTATGCCATGACCAGCAACGGAATACTGCACAACACCGCCTCCCCCACCATGGACGTTGTCGAAGCTCCCGCCCGAATGAGAGCGACGGGATACTCCGATCCACCCGCACCGTTCTTAATCACGGACACAACGACAGCGGGAACCATCGACACCAAAAGCAGCACCAAGCCAAGCAGGAGAGCCAGCGCAACAGCCGTCAGAAAACGCACATGCGCTGTTGCGGGGATCTGGAGAACCAGAAGGGAACGACACTGCAGGTGGGTGCACGCGAGCGATGTGACAACCACGGGCAACAGCAAAAATAAGGAGGGAAGCGCTGCCTGGAGATACGAAAGGAGGATTAATGGGGGCATCTTCGTACTTAACTCGTAAACCTTGGGGTCCGGCAAGCTCGCGATCGACTCAAGCAGAAGGGCGCGCGCCTCCGCACGAGAAGGAGTCTCCGGCTCGATTCCGATCGATTGCAGGAGAGTCGCATCTGCCGCGCCCAGCTCACCTCGAGCGCGCTCGTACGTCGCAAGGCTTCGAAACCCCTCCGCAGGCATAGGCGCGTACACGAAACCCGAAAGAGCATCCCGCATGTCTTCCAGGGCCGCTTTGCCCTCGACGTCCATATTCGCAGCGTTCTGCTCTAGATACCGATCTATTGAACGGAGCTCCCCATCCCTATACCGAACAGCGGAAACGTTATCGGCGTCAGGAAACATCTCGACCAGAGCCGGGGCCAGCATCGTCGTCGACATTGCAATCGCGCATACGGCGAGGGTAGGAGAACGCAGGAGCAGTTTCCCCATCGTTCTTACGTATGCAACGGCGGAGGCACAAGCGCTCGAACGAGTTGCCGTTCTCGATGCAGTGAAGGAACCTCTCTCAAGACAAATCGGGGATATCGGGCACGCGCAGCCGCTCTTTCCAGCAACGCAAAGCAGGCTAATTGCCAGCACCTCGATCCCGATTGCGCATACGAGGGCAATCGCGCCACGCTCGAAGCAAAGTCCAGGCAGATTCACTATCTGCGTTGTCGGGTACGGGCTATAGGCGCCGACGGTCAACTCAGTGTTCGCATACGTAAGGGGATTCAACAGGGCGAACTCACGTAAAGCGATGGATCTTCCGTAATACCCGGGAACCATCGTCACCCCCATCAGGGCACATACGAACACGATTCCAAGCGTAGGGTTATTGGCAATCTTCACGGCAAGGTGAACGACAAGCGAGATGAACGCTGCCACCAAGAATTGCAAGATGGCCGTCTGCGCGAACACCAGCCAAGCCGGTTTGATAACCGGAGTCGCATATTGAATGTAGCCTATCGGATAGAACGGCGAGCCCGGGCCATTCTTCACAAGCGCGGCGATTATCCCTGGAAGATTGATGGCGAGGACGGCAAGCATTGCAAAAACACTCGCCCATACGCTCGATGCAACAAGTCTACCCAGCTCGCCCATCGGTGCCTGGATGATGAGCTTTTCACGTTTGTTAAGACGCGCGGCAAGGAACGAGACGGCAACGGCCGTTGCGACCCATAGCAAGTACTCCTTCGATCCGTCATAATAGGTGTACTCTCCATCCGATATCTGCAGAAACGGAAGTAGGGGAGAGAGCGGTGCCAAGATAAGACGTCCCGCGGCAAGAGGGTACAGAAGCGCGGGCATGCTTGATGAAGAGGCATAGACACCGTCCTCCCCCGCATTCACAAGCGCATCCGCATAGGATGCTGACAATTCCTGCTCAACACGGGTTATTCCCGACTCGAGGTATTCGACCCGTCCGTCGATGCCAGCCGCGCTCCTGAAGACGGGCAGAGCACAAAGAACCATCAACGCAACAACGACAACACAGAGCGACCTGGAGGAGAGAAGCGACCTAAAGATCGCCTTCGAGATTTTGAGCATACGTATCACCAGCTCGTTTCAACACGATTCAGCTCGATGCGCGGGGTTACGATTGCAGCATGCTGTGATTACTTGCCGGCAAAGTCAATTTAACATAAACTGTTAAAAAGTAACCTGAGTTTTTTAAATTCTTCGGAGGTTATTATGAGTTCCGACAATCGCACTCCCCGGCTTCATTCCTTCCGCATCGCATGTGCGATAGCCTCTGCGACCCTTTGCGCCACCGCCATCGCACAAGTGGCGTTCTCCTTAAAGCCAGCAATCGAAGTGCTCGACAACCCTGTAATTGCAGACTCCCCCGCGTATCCAGCCCTTGCGATCTCGACATTGGTCCCTGCCGTCATCGGTATCGCTACGACCATCCTCAGCGCCGTTCTCGTGTGGACGATCAAGAGCGGAGACCCCTTCAAGAAAGGGTCTGCGACATGCTTGAAGGTGCTCGGCATTCTCTTCGTTGTTCAAGCTGCCACCAGCCTCTACGCCGGCTCACTCAAAACCTCCGTTTCGATGTTTGGCGGCGAGGGGGCCGTCGGCGCCCAAGAGATCGCTTCATCATTCGATTGGACCTCTCTGGTTCTCGGCATCGTCCTGTTCATGCTTTCCCAGCTCTTCTTGTACGCCCGAGAGCTGTACCTCGACTCCGACGAGATTGCGTAAGGAAACGCCATGCCCGTAATTGTTCGCCTCGACAAGATCATGGCCGAGCGAAAGATTTCCTCGAACGAACTTGCCGAAAGGATTGGAACCACGCCCGTGAACCTGTCCCGTATTAAAAAAGGGCATATTCGCGGCATTCGCTTCAACACACTCGAGCAGCTATGCCTCGCCCTTCGTTGCCAACCCGGAGACCTTCTCGAAGTCATGAGCGAAGAGGATGCCCGAAAGGAGTTCGGACTCGATTGGTCCGCCGAGGATTAGAGGGCGGTCGTACTCGCCCTGCACACGGGGATGCGAATCGGCGAGGTCTGCGGCCTTCGGTGGTGCGATGTGGATTTCGAGACGGGCCTGATCTCGATCAGACACTCGGTGGCGTACGCGAAGGGAATGGGTTCGTTCATCAAGGACACCAAGACCCATGACGCCAGGGGTATCCCCATCGACCCGGTCGGCCTACTCCCCTTCCTGAAGGAGACCCACGAGATCGACTGCGGAAAGCTGCGCTTGCGCGGCCTTACCGGGGCGGTCGAGATCGGGGACTGCTACATCCTGTCGGAGCCGGGCGCGACCTTCGCGACGACAAGCTATATCCGCAGGGCGTTCAAGACGTTCTCGGAGACCAACGGCCTCATGGGCACCAACGACGAGCTGATCACGTTCCACGGCCTTCGCCACACGTTCGCAACGCAGTGGATCCGCCAAGGCGGCGATATCAAGGCGCTCCAATCGATCCTCGGCCACAAGGACGCCATGGCGACGCTCAACGTCTACGCCGACATCGAGCCCATCTCCAAAATCCATAACATGCTGCGCGCCACGCCGTGCCTTTGGCGCGGGCACCTCGGGCCGAGGGTCGATCCGGGTCCCATGTTCCAACAGAGGATCCAGGAGTCCATCGAGACGCTCCAGGCGTTCGGCTACGGCATCACCGAGCCGGACGACCGAAATATCGCCATACGCGACGTGAAGACGAACAGTTGGCTCTAGCTCACCGAGTACGCGGCAGTGCTGGGCCCATCCCAACTGAGGTCACGGTGGTCCGATAGGGGCGCCGCCCGCGGCATGCGCCGCGGAGCGGTATCCCCTACCGAAGGGCGGGGATGCCCTCCGCTTCCAGTTCGGAATCAGCCGTCGGAGGCGTTCGGCTGACTGCGGGAACGGCCTGTCCGCTCAATGTGTTCGGCTGAGATCGGAAATCAACCCAACACGAGCCGGACACGCGCCAGACGGCTCTTCCCCGTACGGCCTTCCCCCTTACGCTCATGTTGCAGACGTGTAACGCCGCTGTAAGCGCACCTCTTTTGGCGCCAGACAGGTACAATGATGAACACTGTACCGTAGCGGAGCGCCCCGCGCGCGCCGCAACCACGCGAAAGGGTTTCCCATGGCCGAGATCTCGTCCTCCCGTATCGTCATCACCGTCCTTGGCAAGAACCGCCCCGGCATCGTCGCCGGCGTCACCCGTGTCCTGGGCGAGGCCAACGTCGACATCCGCGACATCACGCAGTCCATTATCGAGGACATCTTCACCATGACCATGCTGGCCGATACCGCCGAGTCCAAGCTCGACTTCGCTGAGCTGCAGAAGGCCCTGGCCGAGGCCGGCGAGCTTTCGGGCGTCAACGTGTCCATCCAGCGCGAGGACGTCTTTAACTTTATGTACCGCCTGTAGCGAACAGGCCGCTGGGGATAGCCTGACACGCGCATGCCCATGCAGGCCACCCCGATGCGGCCCGGAGAGGAGCGCGCATGGCCTACGACGCCAAGAAAATCTATTACCGCTTCGATGACCACTTGAGCCGCCTGGTTCTGGATTACGAAGCAAGCCGCCAGATTTCGTCTGAGAGCGAAAGCCTCTACCACGGCCTGCCGACCGACCCTTATGACGAGGGCCTGTTTGTCGAGCACAATGTCAAGCGCGGCCTACGCAATGCCGACGGCTCGGGCGTGGTCGCGGGTCTCACTCGTATCTCGGATGTGCACGGCTACAACAAGGTCGACGGAAAGGTCGTGCCCGATCAGGGCAAGCTCACGCTTCGCGGCTACAGCATCGAGGATCTGGTCAACAATGCCCAGGCCGAGAATCGCTATGGCTACGAGGAAGTCGCCTATCTGCTTATCACGGGTTCGCTGCCCAACAAGGAAGAGCTCGACGGCTTTTGCGAGCGCCTGGGCGCCTTTAGACATCTGAGCGACGAGTACGTTAAAGAGTTCCCTATGACCACGGTATCGTCGAGCATCATGAACGTGCTCCAGCGCGCCGTACTGCTGCTCTACGCCTTCGATGCCGAGCCGGACGTGATCACGCCCGAGCACGAAATCGACGTCGCCATTTCCATGCTCGCACGTCTCCCGCGCATCGCCGCCTTCGCACACATGGCCTCGGTCGCCAAGCTTCGCGGCTCCGAGGTTCACGTGCCGCACCCTACGCCCGGTCTCTCCACCGCCGAGACCATCCTACAGGTCCTGCGCGGCGGCATGGCGTTCACCCGCGATGAGGCGATGCTGCTCGACGTTATGCTCATGCTGCATGCCGAGCACGGCGGCGGCAACAACTCCACCTTCGCTTGCCGCGTGCTGTCGTCTTCGGCCACCGACCCGTATTCCGCCTACGCCGCGGCTATCGGCTCGCTCAAGGGCCCGCGCCACGGTGGTGCCAATGCCAAGGTCGTGTCCATGCACGAGGACATCCGCGCGCATGTCTCCAACTGGGAGGACGAGGACGAAGTCGCTGCCTACCTGGGCAAGATCCTCGACAAGCAGGCCTTCGACGGCACGGGCCTCATCTACGGCATGGGCCACGCCGTCTATACGCTCAGCGACCCGCGCGCCGAGGTCTGCCGTCGTTACGCGCGCTCGCTGGCAGCCAAGAAGGACTTGGGCGAAGAGTTCGCACTCATCGAGCGCATCGAGCGCCTGGCACCCCAGGTCATGCGCGACCACGGCATGACCAAGCCCATCTGCGCCAACATCGACCTGTACACAGGCTTTATCTACAAGATGCTCGGCGTGCCCGAGACGCTTTTTACGCCGTTATTCGCCGTCGCCCGCATGGCCGGCTGGTCGGCACACCGCATGGAAGAGCTCTTCTGCGCGCACCGTATTATTCGCCCGGCCTATCGTCCGGTGATCGAGCCGCTGGAGTACAAGCCGATCGCCGACCGCTAGGACGCGGACCGTTATAGAACTCGAGCGTGGCCAGGGCATCACCGCCCTCGGCCACGCTTTTTATGCCAGTAGAAAGGGCTGCATCGAATGATTGTTTTTTCCGATATGGATGGAACACTGCTGACGAGCGACAAGCAGATGGGCGACGCCACCTGGGCGATGCTCGACGAGCTCGCACGTCGCAGCATTGAGTTTGTACCGTGCACGGGGCGTCCGCTGTCGGGCGTCTTTGAGCCCATCCTCGCCCATCCTGCCGTGCACTACGCGGTCTGCGCCAATGGCGCCAGCGTCTGGCAGCTCGACGACGATGTGCCCAACGATGCCTCGCGCGCCACGCGCATTTTGAGCCGTCCGCTCGATCGCGGCATTGCCCATCGCGTCCATCGCATCGCCGCCGGCCACGATGTGACCTTCGATATCTTCGCGGATGGGCAGTGCTTCCTCCCCCGCTCGCTTTACGGGCGCCTGGATGAGTTCTGCGGCGGTGACCCCCACATCGCGGCTTCGCTCAAGCGCACACGAACACCGATCGACATGGATATCGACAGTAAGATCGACGGGGTCGAGACGCTCGAACGCATCGCCATGTACTGGCACGACCCGGCCGATCGCGACGCCATCGCGGCTGAGCTCGACACGCTCGGAGGCATTGAGGTCACGCGTTCTTACGCCATGAATATCGAGGTCATGGGTGAGGGCGCCACCAAGGGAACGGCCCTCACGTGGCTATGCGAGCACCTGGGCGAGCGTCTCGTCGACGCCTGGGCGTTCGGCGACAACATCAACGACATCCCCATGCTGCAGGCAGCGGGCCACGGCATGGCCATGATCAACGCCGAGCCCGAAGACCGCGAGGCCGCCGACGCCGTCACCGGATACGACAACGACCACGACGGCGTCGCCCACACCATCATGGCCGCCCTTGCCTAGTCATCGTCTGGTCATTGGGGACGTTCTTGAATGACCAGTCGTTGGGGACAGCCTTCACGAAAAAGCTGCAAGGACTGTCCCCCACTGTCGGCAGAAAAGGAACGTCCCCATCTGCCGGATTAGGAGAGACTCTCCAGCACGCGACGGAGCTCCTGCTGGACGGCGTGGTCGCGGTTACAACCCACCACGCGATCGGCCACCGCCTTAAGCGCGGGGCGCGCGTTTTCCATCGCGCAGCCCGTGCCGACAAAGCGAATGATCTCGTAGTCGTTCATAGAGTCGCCAAACGCTATGACCTCGTCGCGATCAATGCCGTAATGCTCCGCGAGCTGCGCGATACCCGAGGCCTTCGATACACCAGGCTGCATGGCATCGATCCACGCGTTGCCCGAAGGCGCAAAAGTAAAGAGCTGACCAAGTTCGCGCTGTAGCACGTACGCACTGTCCATAACCGCACTGTCGTCGCAAAAGATACTCGCTTTGATGATATTTACGCTGGGATCGGGCAGCTCCCAAATACGCTCGGCATTGGGAAGGTCCTTATCGACCTCACGCACGAACTTGCACTCGTCATCGAGCAGGAAGGACTTGGTTCGGTCAAAGAGCGCAAGATGCAGATTGGGAAACGTCCTGACGGCTTGGGCGAGCCTTCGAATCGCCAGGTGGGAATACACCTCACGGTCTACCATCTTACCGTCGGCGTAGACTTGGGCGCCGTTAGCGGCGACAAAGTCCATCTTGTCGCGAACGGGCGCAAAGAACTCGCACAGGCGATCGTAGCGACGACCTGACGATGCGGCGAAATGCACGCCATGCTCGTGTAGCGCCAGAATCAGTTCGTAGGTCTCGGGAGGCACCTGGCCGTTTTCGTCAAGCAGTGTGCCGTCCATATCGGATGCAATCAGTTTAAACATAGAAAAGCTCCCTTCGGGCTTAGTAGTGAAAACAGATGTATATCTGAAAACACCGTACCCAAAGGGAGCTCGAATAAGACCCCGTAGTTATAAACGTTACATGGACCTAGCAAATAGCTCACGCGCGCCAGAGGCCCCACGGTCGCGACGTCAGGCAGCCCGCCAAAGAGTGTCCCCAACGGCTAGTCGTTTAAGAACGTCCCTGATGACTAGTCGGCGTAGGTGAAGGTTGTGACGTCGAACATGCCCTCGGGACGGATGCGGAGCGTCGGGATCACCGGCAGGGGCAGGAAGATGATGCCCATGGCGCGCGCCTTGACCATAAAGTCGTCGTGCTGCGCCGCAACGTCTTCGGCAGCGCCCTCGCTCATCAGGCCGCCGAGCGCCAGCGGAATGCGCGCCACGACCTCGCCGTTGCGCACCAGCACGTGGCCGCCCTGGCCCACGGCCTCAACGGCAGCCATCATATCCGCCGCATTGTCGCCCACCACGCACACGTTGTGCGAGTCGTGGCCGATCGTGGAGGCAATGGCGCCACCGGTGATGGTAAAGCCGCGCACCCAGCCGCGACCGATATGCTTGCCGACCAGGCCCAGGCCAGCGGGGCCGTCGCCGTCGGCGCCCTCGGCCTGCAGCGACACGCCGCGGCCATGGCGCTCAATCAGCATAATGCGGCGCAGGCCCTCGGCGCTCTCGGGGCGAGCCATACCCGTGATGGCCTTACCCGGCACCACGTCAATCACGGCCTCGCCCGGCTTAAAGGCATAGTCGAACACGTCGAGCGATAGCTTCGGCAGCTTAACGGAAGCACGCAGCTCATCGGCAAGCGCTGCGACCTCGGCCATCTCGGGTGCGATCTCGCCCACAAAGGTGCCGTCCTGCGCCACCAGAGCACCGGCGGCATATACGCGATGCGGAGCCTTGGCAAACGTCAGGTCATTGAGCAACAGCAGGTCGGCGCGTTTGCCCGGGGCGATCGCGCCACGGAGCTCATGCGGGTCGCGACAGCCGTGGTCCAGGCCAAATGCCTCAGCCGTGGAAAGGGACGCCATGGAGATGGCGGCCACCGGGTCGATGCCGGCCTCGATGGCCACGCGGCAGGCATTGTCGATCATGCCGGTCGAAAGAGCATCGGAGGGAGCGCGGTCGTCGGTCGCAAAGCAGCAGCGGCGGGCGCGGGCAGGGTTCTCCAGCAGCATCGGAGACAAATTGGCCAGGTCGTGGCTGCACGTACCCTCACGCAGCATCACATACATGCCGCGGGACAGCTTGTCGAGCGCCTCCTCGGGAATCGTCGACTCGTGGTCGGCGATAATGCCCGCTGCGGCATAGGCGTTGAGGTCCTTACCGGCAACGAGTGGCGCGTGGCCGTCAACCTGCTTGGATGGCGTCTGATTGGCAGCATCGATGCGAGCACAGGTCTCGGGGTCGGCCATAAAGACACCCGGCAGGTTCATCATCTCGCCCAGGCCAAAAACATCGCCCGGATGCTCGGCAAAAAACGTCTGCATGTCAGCGGCGGTAATCACAGCGCCCGCTTGCTCGTCGGGCAGCGCGGGCACGCACGAAGGCATCATGTACTTAATGGAGATGGGTGCGCGGCGACCATCCTCGATCATAAAGCGCAGGCCGTCCAGGCCCGCCACGTTGGCGATCTCGTGGCTGTCGGCAATGGCGGTGGTGGTACCGCGCGTCGCCGCCATGCGCGCATACTCGGCGGGGCGGATGTTCGAGGACTCAATATGCAGATGCCCGTCAATAAAACCAGGAGCGAGATAGCGACCCTGGCAGTCGATGACCTCAGTTGCCTCGTAGGTGCCAGCGGCATCGTCGCGACCATCGTAGAGCACGCCGACGATCAGACCGTCCTTGACGGCAACGCTACCGGGCGCCACGCGCTGACCGTACACGTCGACAATCTGCGCATTGGCAAACAGCGTGTCGACGGGCACGCGCCCCTCGGCAGCATCGATCACAGACCTCATGACCTCAACGGACATACATTCTCCTTTAACCGTAGAAAACAGCTACGGAGCGGACAGGCCTTCACCGCAGCAAACCAATAGCCATTGTATGCCAACCAAATGACGAGGGCGGATAATCTCCCACTTTGAGCCTGCACACAGGCCAAAAACGGAAGATTATCCACCCTCGTTCGGTAGTCATTGGGGACAACGAAAACGCCGATGTTTTGCCAAAGTCAGCGAGCGGGCCGCATTTGAGGCAATGTGACGTGAAACGAAAGGGCGCTGACCTTCTGGTCGCGCCCTTGAAGTTGAACGTCAGATTGTCCAAATGCGGCCCGCGCAGCGTCGGCCGGTCCGCCGTTCGGTAGAACGGCGGAACCCAAAAGGTCATGCCGCCGAAGTTGAAAGACAGATTGCCGCTCTGGCGGGTTTGCAGCGTCAACCGGTTACGCGGTTTGGTAAAACCGCGTAACTAAACCAGCTTAAAGCCCTTGCGCTTGCCCACGGAGAGGGTGTCGCCCAGTTTGAGGACGCTCGGATCGATGTTGTAGCTCTTGGGAGTCACAGCCTTGCCGTTGATCTTGACGCCGCCGCCGTCGATGTCGCGGCGGGCCTGACCGGCGCTGGCCGAAAGGCCCAGGTCCTTGAGCAGGCCGGCGAGGTAAATCTGGCCCTCGTCGTTGACGGTCAGCTCAACGTGCTTCTCGGGGAAGTCGGCAAGCTGGCCCTCCTTGAACACACGGTCGAACTCGGCCTGGGCCTCGTCGCCGGCGCCGGCGCCGTGGTAGGTATCGCACAGGTCGCGGCCCAGAGCGCGCTTGAGCTCGTAGGGGTCGGCAGAACCGTCGGCCAGGGCGGCGTCGATCTTGTCGACCTCGGCCGGAGCGAGCGAGCTGGCCAGACGATAGTACTTGCCGATCATCTCGTCGGGGATGGACATGGTCTTGCCGAACATATCCTTGGGAGCGTCGGTCAGGCCGATGTAGTTGCCATAGGACTTGGACATCTTGCGCACGCCGTCGGTGCCCTCGAGCAGCGGCATGGTGAGCGCAATCTGCGGCTCCATGCCCATCTTCTCCATGAGCTCGCGGCCGGCGAGCAGGTTGAAGAGCTGGTCGGTGCCGCCCATCTCGACGTCGGCCTTGATCTGAACGGAGTCGAAGGCCTGCATCACGGGGTACAGAAACTCGTGCAGGGCAATCGGCGTCTGGGACTGGTAGCGCTTGGTAAAGTCGTCGCGCTCAAGGATGCGGGCGACGGTGAACTTGGAGCACACCTGCAGCAGGCCGGCCAGGTCCATCGAAAGGATCCAGTCGCCGTTATGCACGATGGTGGTCTTCTCGGGGTCCAGAATCTTCATGGCCTGGCTCACGTAGGTCTCGGCGTTGGCCTCGATCTGCTCCTGCGAAAGCTGCGGACGCGTGGAGTTCTTGCCCGAGGGGTCGCCGATCAGCGCGGTGCCGTTGCCGATGATGAGGGTGACGTTGTGGCCCAGGTCCTGGAACTGACGCATCTTGCGCAGGGGCACGGCATGGCCCAGGTGCAGGTCGGGGCTGGTGGGATCGACGCCGAGCTTGATGTTGAGGGGCTCGCCCTTCTCAAGCTTCTTGCGAAGGTCGGCCTCGGGAACGATCTGCGCTGCACCCGAGGTGATGATACGCATTTGCTCGTCAACAGACAGCATTGGGTATCCTCCTTTTGCTATAGCACCCTCACCGGATACGGCGGTGCTGGAAGTTCATAAACTCTCTTATGATAACCAAAACAGCGCGACCGAACACCTACGACAGGAAAATCCTCGTCCTGCCGCACGCGTCGATAACGACCGACAAACGCGTGCCGTCACGTTCGACCAAAAAGCGCGCCCGCTGACGGCGCGAGCAGTCACGGCAACGGATCTGCCCCGTTGCATCCGTGGCGCAGGCGCCCTCGGCAGTCAGCAAGCAGTGCTCGCACACCATGAGCTCGGGGCAATCGGCATCGACAGGGCTCAGAACACCAGGTTCGGCCGTCAGTTCGGCAATACGCTCCGCGTCATTGCCGAGCAACTCGGCCGGCAAGTACACCCGCCCCGCGCCGAGTCCGCGCAGCCAGGTAAGCGTGGCCCGATTCGCGCAGAACACCGGCGCCGCCACGTCAAACGTCACGCCCAGCTCGCGAGCAATCACCACCTGTCCCAGGTTGCGGCAGACGACGCGCCCGGCACGCTGCATCAGCGAGCGGGTCCGGTCAGCGTCACCCGTGCGGCACACCTCGTCAAGCACCACAACGGTGTCGGACAAATCGAGTTCTCTGCGCGGGTCGGTATCCATCAGCTGCCAAGCAAAGACCATACAAGCAAAATCCTCGCGCTTTGCCGGCCCCGCCGACCCCGCCAACTCCGTCGACGCACCGCCATCCACCGCAGCGTCCTCAAAGGGCAGCACCTCAACGGCACGCGCAACGGGCGCAATCGCATCCGCCTCGGCCCGCATGCGCTCCAACACCGCCGCCGTCTGATCCAACACGCCGGCGCTGCGAATCAGATAGACCTCGCAGCCCGCGTCCACCTTACGTTTGCAATGCACAACGATGCGCTCTCCCGCAGCGGCATCCACGGGGCAAGGCACCTGTGGCCAGCGCTTGGGCACATCGGGACGCGCGTCGGCACCCGGGTAAAATCGGATTTCGAGCGTATCGCCCGCCGCCACGGCGGCATCAAGCTCAACCGTCACCTCTTCGTGGCCCACAGCGACCAAGCGCCCCACGCGCACGCCCTGGTTAATTGCGCGCTCAAAGCTCATCAGTTCGGCACCCGAACACCCTCGCAGGTACGCATCGGTAAACCCACGGTTAAACGACCGGCCCAGCTCGCGTTCAAGCTCTTCCACGGCACCGGGGTCCCACGCGCCGTCGCACAGCATATCGAGCGCCCGGCGCCACACCCGAACCACGTTGAATACGTAATCGGGGTTCTTCATGCGCCCCTCGATCTTGAGCGACGCCACGCCGGCATCTACAAGCTCGGGCAGGTGCGCGATACCCAGATAGTCACGCGGACAAAGCAGGCGGTCTCCCTCGACGGCAACAACACTCTGCCCCGCCTCGTCCACTAGGTCGTACGCCAGACGGCACGGCTGCGTGCAGTCGCCGCGCATCGCCGAGCGCCCACGCCGCAAGGCCGAGAACTCGCACGCCCCCGAATAGCCGATGCAAATCGCACCGTGGCAGAATACCTCGATGGGCACGCCCGTGGCACATAGCGCCGCAATCTCGTCGACCGTCAGCTCGCGTGCCGTCGTCACGCGCTCGACCCCCAGCTCATCGGCGGCAAGCCGCACGGCACCCTCGCTATGAGCGCCCGCCTGCGTGGACAGGTGAATCTCGACCCCGGGAATCGCCGCGCGCAGCGCGCAGGCCAACCCGGCATCGGCGACAATCAGAGCATCGGCGCCCAGCTCCAGTGCATGAGCTCCCAACGCCACCGCGTCGGACAACTCATCGTCAAACACGAACACGTTGAGCGTTACGTACACACGCACGCCATGGGCATGCGCCACGGCGCAGCCGCGCGCAAACTCGTTATCCGTAAAGCCATGGGCGCTCACACGGGCGTTAAAGCCGCCCAACCCCGCATAGATGGCATCGGCACCCGCGGCGATGGCCGCAAGCATCTGGTCGAGTCCGCCCGCCGGCGCCAGCAGCTCGGGCAGCGCCGCACCGGCAGCATCCAATCCAGTCTCGTATTGTCCGCTCGGCCCCATCGTCCGAATCGCCATCGACAAACTCCTTACCAAGGTATGCATTCACTCTGAAAAATGCCGTCTTCCAGCATACACGAGGCCTCGCGCGCCCCGTTTGGTTTATCGTGTAATAACTTATGTCCATCCTGCCCCGACGGCACATCCACCGTCCGGCACGACATACCTGGAGGTCAATATATGGGTCCTCGCCAACGACAGGGACGCAGCCGTTCAAAGACGCATGCTCTGCCCATAATCCTGCTCTCGTTTTTGGGCTTTCTGCTGATTGCGGGCGTGGCATTTGGCATCGGCATGGTCGGCAACGTCAACCGCTGGCTGTCCGATCTGCCCGACTACACCGACGCCAACGCGTATCTGGTGAGCGAGCCCACCGAGATCGTCGACTGCAACGGCAACAAGATCGCGAGCTTCTACACGCAAAACCGCAAGTCTATCACCAAGGACGAGGTCTCCCCCTACGTGCTGCAGGGCACCGTTGACGTCGAGGACGAGCGCTTCTACGAGCACGGCGGTATCGACCTGTGGGGTATCGCGCGTGCTGCGGTGGCAACCCTCGGTGGCGGGCACGAAGGCGCCTCGACGATCACCCAGCAGCTTGTGCGCAACACCATCCTGCAGGAGGAGCAGTTCGACTCGACCATTGAGCGTAAGGTGCGCGAGGCCTACATCGCCATCAAGATGGAGGACATGTACTCCAAAGACGAGATCCTCATGATGTACCTCAACACCATCTATTACGGCCACGGCGCCTACGGCATCGAGGCCGCAGCCGAGACCTATCTGTCCAAGAGCGCCGCCGACCTCACCCTCAGCGAGGCCGCGCTGCTCATCGGCCTTCCCAACTCGCCTTCGCAGTACGACCCCACGGTCAACCCCGATCTGGCACTGTCTCGCCGCAACAAGGTCCTCGACAACATGCTGCGCCTGGGCCACATCACCCAGGAGGAGCACGATGCCGCACAGGCCGAGCCCATCACCCTCAACGTGACCGAAATCTCGGGCAGCGGCGTCGACGTATACTCGCAGCCCTACTTTGTCTCCTACGTCAAGCAGCTACTGGAGCAGGAGTTCTCGACCGACGTGCTCTTTAAGGGCGGCCTGACCGTCAAGACCACCATCGACCCCACGATGCAGCAGGTGGCAGAGAATGCCGTCCGCGAGCAGCTCGACACGCTCTCGCTTGACGGCCTGGACATGGGCATGGTCGTCGTCGACCCCAAGACCGGCTACATCAAGTGCATGGTGGGCGGCTACGACTACAACGCCGACGAGAACCACGTAAACCATGCCACGGCCAAGCGTCCCGTCGGCTCCACCTTTAAGGCCTTTACGCTGGCAACTGCCATCCAAAACGGCATGAACCCCAACGTCACCCTCAACTGCAACTCGCCGCTCAAGGCCAAGGGCACCACAACTGAGGTACAAAACTACGCCAACCAGAGCTATGGCAACATCACGCTTAAGCAGGCGACGGCATACTCCTCCAACACCGGCTACATCCAGGTGGCGGAAGCCGTCGGCAACAGCAAGATCATCTCGCTCGTCAAAAAGCTCGGCATCGACCCCGCCAAGGACAACATCGAGGACGTTCCCGTCATGACCCTCGGCACCGGCTCGATCTCGCCGCTCGAGATGGCCGCCGCCTACGCGACGTTTGCCAACGGCGGCTACTATCGCCAGCCGATCGCCATCACCGAGATTGACTCTCGTACCGGTTCGGTGCTGTACCAGCACACCGACAATCCCTCACAGGTGCTTACCGAGGGCGAGGCCGCCGCGGTCACCGATGTTCTGTCCGGCGTCATGAAGGGCAGCGGTACGGGTGCTGCCGGCGCCCTGAGTGTCAACCAGCCCTATGCCGGCAAGACGGGCACCACCGACAACACCACCAACCTGTGGTTCTGCGGCTATACCCCGCAGCTGGCGTGCGCCCTGTGGACCGGCTATTCCGCGGGCGAGATCCCCATCCAAAAATACGGCACGGACCTGCTGGGCGACAGCACCAACCTGCCTGTCTTTAAGCGGTTTATGAACACCGTTCTGACCGGTACCGAGCGCGAGGAGTTTGCGACCGGAACGGCGCCCACCTACAAGAACAACAGCGTCTGGAAGTTCTACGGCACCAACAACACCAAGAAGTCGGAGAACGACGACAAGGACAAGGACGAGAACGAGGCCGAAGAGGAAACCACCACAACGACTACCACGACGACCACGACCACCGAGACCACGGGCGGCGACACCACCGGCGGCACCGGTACGACCGGTGGTTCGACGGGCGGCTCCACTGGTGGTTCGACCGGCGGCGATGGCGGCACGCCTACGCCTACGCCTACGCCCACTCCCACTCCTGACCCCTCGCCCACGCCTGACGATACGGTCGGCTAAGAAGTACGCGACTAAAGCCAACAAGGCCCCGAGCAGCTTATTGAACTGCTCGGGGCCTTTTAGTTTGAAGCGACTGGGCGGTCGTTATACCAGCAAACAAAAAAAGGGGGTACCGACCAACGTCGATACCCCTTACAAGCCACTATGTAAGCGCACGCAGTGCCGAGCGCACGACCCGCACGCCTACTTGCGAGAATTGCTCAGCTTATTGATCAGCGCCTCGAGACGCTCGCCGTCCTCGGCCGTCTGGGCAATGACCAGAATCGTATCGTTGCCGGCAAGCGAGCCAAGCACATCGGGCAACTCTGCCGCATCAACGGCGGCGGCGATGCCGGAAGCCGTGCCAGGCTGAGCCTTGATCATAACCAGATTATCGGTACGCAGAACGCCCGTTACGAGCTCGGAAACCATGCGCTGCAGGTGCAGGTCCTCTGCCAGAACATAGATGCCCTCAGGGAGCTTACGCAGCCCCATATCGGCAATATCGCGAGAGACAGTCGCCTGCGTGCAATCAAAGCCCATAGCACGGAGCTCATCGACCAGCACACGCTGCGTGCGGACGTCCTTATTGCGCACAATATCTCTAATGGCATCCTGGCGCCCATTGCGTTTTTTAGCCATACAAACCCTCACTCCAAAAGATGGCGGAGACAATCAATCAGTGATTGAATAGTTTAACGCTATTTGAAGGCTTTTGTGTATAAGAACGCATTTCGAAACAATTCTATGCAAGTTTGTTTCGTAATGAGCCGTTTAGGCGGTTTTTGCGCCCGTCCGGTTAAGAAAAGCTGCCAGATGCGTACACATCACGCAGCGCGCGGGCTTGGCGCTGGCAATCGGCCCAAACAACAGACCCAGTCCCCGATGGTTGTCCTTGAGCGCGGCGACCATCTGACGGGTTCGAGGCGCATCGAGCATATCACGCATGCGGGCGGAACGCTCGATTGACGACAACCCATGCGGGCTCAGGCACAAATTCTCGATGCAGGCGACCAGTCCGGCAAAGTAGAACTTTTGGCTTGCCAGCTTGAGCCGACCACCGCTATCTGCTTCCGAGAGTGAGTCCGCAAGCTCGTCGAGTGCTCGGATGTCATCGGATACCTTGGCATACATGGTGGGATCAAAGGCATCTGTAAGCTTAGGTGCCGCGGCGTGGAAACAAGCGTCGCCGCAGCCGGAGACGCACTGCGCCCGCGAGAGCGCGCACGCCATAAACCCAACTGTGCGAAACACCTTGTCGCACAAAAGGCATGCCTCAAACAGCGAGCGGCTGTACATCACGCCAGAGGTCTGAGCGACTAGGCCGCCTAAAATCAACTGGGACAGCCCGCTCACCATCGAAGACTTGTCTTCAATGACAATAGGGGCAACATTCAAGACGCGCGAATGGCGCTCTCGATGTGCATCATAGCGGTCGAGCGACACCGTGGGGAACACTATGTCTGCCGCAGTATCGCACGCGATATCGACCATCTTGGAAAGGGACTGCAGAGCTAACCACTCATCGGCGTTCATAGCGATGATTTGAGAGCCACGCGAGGCAGCAAAACCGGCACGAAGACAAGCACCGCGCTTCGCGTCCTCGACGTCAATCAAATCAATATGGATGTCCCTGTCGGCAGCAACTTGAAGCGAATGGCGCACACCGGGCGCAGCATCGCGGCAGACAACAACAATCTGCAAATCGTAGAGGTCTTGGTTCTGGATACTCTCGAGCGCACGCATCGCATAGCTGGGCGAACCTTCTACCACAAGGATCACCGAAAGTCGCGGATGCGAGCCACGTCGAACCAAGTTATCCATCCTCTCGACAGCAATGAATCAAACCGTGGTTCATGGTACACCCCGGCAATAAAAGCAGTGAGACACCGGTTGTATTGCACGCCAAGAACAGATGTTGAACACGCGCAGCCCACAGATGACGGGTGTCGACGCACGACGCGTCGAGCCCTCCCCTAGTCGAGCACGACGAGCTCGGCGGGATCGTAATCCACGCCCATAAACGTAAGGCCGCAGGCAGGAGCCGTGGGGCCCGCAGCGGTACGGTCGCAAGCATCGATGACCTCACGCATCCACTCGGGTTCACGGCGATGCATGCCAATCTCGACAAGCGTGCCCACGATCGTACGGACCATCGAATGCAGGAACGCATTGCCCTCGATGGTAAACGTCAGGATGTCCTCGCCAAACGCAATCTCATGGCCAAACTCGGCACGCATCACGCAGCGATGCGTGGGCTTGCCAACGGCCGAGGCAACCTTGCAAAAGCTTTTAAAGTCCTGTTCGCCCAGCAGCGCGGGGCAGGCAGCAGACATAGCCTCAACATCCAAGGGATAGCGATGCCACCACACGGCACCGCGGGACAGCACGGGGCGCGCATCTCGATCGGCAATACGGTACGTATACGTACGGGAACGCGCGTCAAAACGTGCAGAAAAGCCTTTACGGGCCCTGTAAACCTCGTTTATGGCGATATCTTTGGGCAGCAGGGCATCCATAGCCCGCAGCCACCTACGGCGCGTACACGCGAGCTCAGCGTCCGTTACGGGCACACTAATGTACTGCGCCACCGCATGCACGCCGGCATCGGTGCGCCCTGCGCACGTCAGGTCGATCGGACGGCGCAGGAGCGTCTCGATAGCGCGGCGCAGCTCGCCCGCAACCGTCGTCTGGCCAGGCTGCTCGGCAAAGCCGCTATAGGACGAGCCATCGTAGGCCACGCGGAAAACGAGCGTGGCGTCGAGCTCGGGAATCGAATTGAAATCAGACGGCGCGGTCATGGGCGCTCCCAACAAACAGGCAATGGCATTTCGACAAAAAAAGAGGGGTACGCGAACGTACCCCTCGAATATAGCCTATGCAGACGGATTGTCTACTCAGCGGTCTCCTCAGCAGGAGCCTCCTCGGCAGCCTCGACCTTCTTGGGAGCAGCGGCCTTCTTGGGGGCCGGAGCAGCCTTCTTGGCCTTAGGCGTGCAAGGCTCGGTGACGAGCTCCATGATAACGATGGGAGCATTGTCGCCCTTACGGTTACCGAGCTTCATGATGCGGGTGTAACCGCCGTTGCGGTCCTGCCACATACCCTGGGCAGCCTTGTCGAAGATCTCGGCAACGAGCTGCTTATCGCCGAGCTTGGCGATAGCCAGACGACGAGAGTGCAGGTCGCCCTTCTTGGCCCAAGTGATGATCGGATCGACGACCGAACGCAGCGCCTTAGCGCGGGTCTCGGTGGTCTTGATGCGGTCGTTCTCGAAGAGGGCCTTAGCAAGGCTCTTCTTCATGGCCTTGGTGTGGCTCGCATCGGTGCCGAGCTTCAGGCCCTTCTTAACGTTGTGACGCATGGTCTAGTTTCTCCTCAAATATGCGAAGCATTAAGCCTTCAGGCTCAGGCCCATGGACTCAAGCTTGTCCTTCACTTCCTCGATCGACTTAACACCGAAGTTACGGATGTTGAGCAGATCGTTCTCCGAGAACTCAACGAGCTGACGGACCGAGTGAATGCTGGCGCGCTTAAGGCAGTTGTAGGAACGGACGGAAAGGTCCAGATCCTCGATCTGCTTGTCCAGCTCGGCGTTGTCGTTGGTGACCTCGGGAGCGAAGATCGAAGCCTCCTCCTCGACCTCGGGGGTCTCGGCAAGGTTCATAAAGGCGGCCATATGCTGGTTGATGATATTGGCAGCCTGGACCACGGCGTCGCGCGGGGCGATGGAGCCGTTGGTCTCGATCTCGAGGACAAGGCGGTCGTAGTCGGTGTGCTGACCGACACGGCAAGCCTCAACGAGCTTGGCGCAACGGGAAACCGGCGAGTACAGCGAGTCGACGTGGATCACACCGATGGGATCGTTGTCGCGCTTGTTGGCCTCGCCAGAAACATAGCCGCGGCCATAGCCGATGCGCATGCTCATGGTGAGATGGCCACCCTCGGTGAGCGTAGCAATGTGCTGCTCGGGGTTGACCAGCTCAAACTCGGACGGAATAAAGAAGTCCGCACCGGTGACCTCGCAGGGGCCGTCAACCGAGATGGTGGCGGTCGCCTCGTCGGTCGTGCCGAGAGCCCTGAAGACAAGACCCTTGACATTCAGGACGATGTCGGTGACATCCTCGACCATGTTAGGGATGGTCATGAACTCGTGCTGCGCACCATCGATCTGAATAGCCTCGACGGCGGTACCCTCGAGCGAGGACAGAAGAACGCGACGAAGGGAGTTACCCAGCGTATCGCCGTAACCACGCTCGAGCGGCTCGACGGAGACACGAGCAGACGTCTCGTTGATCTCTTCGACCTGAACCTGAGGCCTAATGAATTCTGACATGTATTACCTCCAGCCTCAGCAGCCCGGATGGACTACTTAGAGTAGAGCTCGACGATGAGCTGCTCGTTGATATCACCGCTGATCTGCTCACGCGTCGGCAGAGCGAGCACGTTACCAGACAGCTTCTCGATATCGACCTCGAGCCAGCCAGGGACCTCAAAGCGCTCGGAGGAAATCAGGGCCTCCTTGATGGGGAGGAGGTCACGGAACTTCTCGCCGACAGCGACGACGTCGCCGGCCTTGACGCGGTAGGACGGGATGTCCACGCGCTTGCCGTTCACGGTGAAGTGACCGTGACGGACGGACTGACGAGCCTCTTTGCGGGTGCGGGCGAAGCCAAGACGGAAGACGACGTTGTCGAGGCGAGACTCAAGAATGATCATGAGGTTCTCACCGGTGACGCCGTTCATCTTACGGGCCTTGTTGAAGTAGCCGTGGAACTGCTTCTCCAGAACGCCATAGATGAACTTGACCTTCTGCTTCTCGCGCAGCTGCATGCCGTACTCAGATTCCTTGCGACGGCGCTTGGGCTGACGGATAGATTCCTTCTTGCTGCTGTAACCGAGCTCAGCGGGATCGATCCCGAGCTGACGGCAGCGCTTAAGAACAGGAGTCCTGTCGATTGCCATATTGATACGATCCTTTCAGTTACACGCGGCGACGCTTCTTGGGGCGGCAGCCGTTGTGCGGAATGGGGGTCTTGTCCTGGATGCTCGAGACCTCGAGGCCAGCAGCCTGGAGGGAGCGGATGGCGGTCTCACGACCGGAGCCGGGGCCCTTGACGAAGACGGAAACCTTCTTCATACCGTGCTCCATGGCCTGCTTAGCAGCAGCCTCGGCAGCCATCTGGGCAGCGAACGGCGTGGACTTACGGGAGCCCTTGAAGCCCACCTGGCCAGCCGACTTCCAGGAAATGACGTTGCCCTGGGGATCGGTGATCGAAACGATCGTGTTGTTGAACGTAGAACGAATGTGAGCCTGGCCCACGGAAATGTTCTTACGGTCCGCGCGCTTCAGACGGGCAGCGCGAACGTTCTTCTTAGCAGTAGCCATCTATCTAGCGCTCCTTATTTCTTCTTCTTAGCACCGATCTGACGCTTCGGGCCCTTGCGGGTACGAGCGTTAGTGTGGGTGCGCTGGCCGCGGACCGGGAGGCCCTTGCGGTGACGAAGGCCGCGGTTGCAGCCGATGTCCATAAGGCGCTTGACGTTCTGGTTGCGCTCACGGCGGAGGTCGCCCTCAACCATGATCTGGTTCTTATCGATATAATCGCGGATGGCGTTAACCTCATCCTCGGTGAGGTCCTTAACGCGCGTATCCACGTTAACGTTGCACTCGACGCAAATCTTCGTCGCAGTGGTGCGGCCGATGCCGTAAATGTAGGTCAGACCGATCTCAACGCGCTTCTCACGCGGGAGGTCGACACCATTAATACGGGCCAACGTAGTCTCCTCTCTTAACCCTGACGCTGCTTATGACGGGGGTTCTCGCAAATGACGAGGACCTTGCCATGGCGCCTAATGATTTTGCACTTATCGCACATCTTCTTGACCGAAGGACGTACCTTCATCGTTCTTCCTTTCGGTAGCGCTCAAACTACTTCCCTACTATCTACTCGCCCAGCCGCAGGCGTTTAAAACTATGGCTGGTCTTCACACACAATCCGACCGTAGGTTGAGCTAAGCCTGCAGTCGGAAATGGAGTGCGTGTATGCGTGCCGCTATTTGTAGCGATAGGTGATGCGGCCGCGGGTCAGGTCATACGGGGAAAGCTCCACGACAACCCTGTCACCGGGGAGAATACGGATGTAATTCATTCGGATCTTGCCAGAAATGTTGCACAGAACCGAATGACCGTTCTCGAGCTCGACCTTAAACATGGCGTTGGGCAACGGTTCCTTTACCGTACCCTCGAGCTCAATTGCGTCTTCCTTCTTCACAAGCAATCATCTTTCTCTAGAAAACGACAGCGATTGAGTATTCTACAACACGTATGCACGCATCGTAATAACTTCGTAATGGCTCCACAACTAAATGGAACTTGTTACATTTCTCCGCCTTGGAGGGAGCACCAAGCACCTTGGGCATCCGTGGTGAGAATCACCGGACCGTCATTGGTAATGGCGACGGTGTTCTCGTAGTGCGCGGCGGGCAGGTGATCGTTGGTCGTAACAATCCAACCGTCGGAGCCCGTGCTCACATGGTTGGAACCCATCGTAACCATCGGCTCGATGGCAATGACCATGCCGGCCTGGAGGCGAACGCCCCTCCCCTTCTTTCCATAGTTAGGAACGTTGGGGTCCTCGTGCATCACGCGGCCAATGCCATGGCCTACATAATCACGAAGCACACCGTAACCGTGAGACTCGGCGAGGGACTGAACGGCATAACCGACGTCCCCGATATGGTTACCGGGAACAGCCTGCTCGATGGCAGCCTTAAGGCAATCGCGCGTGACCTCGCACAAAGCCTTGGCTTCGGGCGTGGGGGTGCCGACGAAAAACGTCCAAGCGTTATCGCCGACCCAACCGTCGACAACGGCTCCCGTATCGATGGAGATGATATCGCCATCGCGCAGGATCATGTCGGGGTTGGGAATACCGTGGACCACGGCATCGTTGATCGATGCGCAAATGGTCCCCGGGAACCCGCCGTAACCCTTAAAGGCCGGGGTGCCGCCATGCATGCGGATAATCTGCTCCGCGAGCTGATCGAGCTCAAAAGTCGAAACGCCGTGGCGCACCATGGCTCCAACGTGGCGGAGCGCCATCTTAGATAGCGCTCCTGCCTTCTTCATCTGCTCGATTTGCGTTGCAGACTTAATCTTGATCATAGACCGAGAGCCTCTTTGACATCCCCGTACACGGTCTCGCGAGCCTGGTCACCGTTGACCGACTTGAGCAGACCCTGGCCACGATAGTAGTCGACGAGCGGGCTCGTGGACTTCTCGTAGACGTCGAGACGGTTCTTGATGGTCTCGGGCTTGTCGTCGTCGCGCTGATACATCTCGCCGCCACACTTGGGGCAGGTAGCATCGGCAGCGGTGCCGGTGTAACCGCATGCGCGGCAGGTGCGACGCGAAGACAGACGATCGATAATGACCTCGGGGGCCACATCGACCAGAAGGGCGCAGTCGATCTCGCGACCCATGGCGGAGAGCTCGGAATCGAGCGTCACAGCCTGGGCGGTGTTGCGCGGGAAGCCGTCGAGGATGAAGCCCTGCTGGGCGTCATCGGCGGCAAGGCGCTCCTTGACAAGGTCGATCACGAGCTGGTCGGGAACGAGCTCGCCAGCGTCCATGTACTTCTTAGCCTGAATACCAAGCTCGGTGCCACCCTTGACGGCAGCACGCAGCAGGTCGCCCGTGGAAATGTGGGCGACGCCAAACTCGGCGACGAGCTCCTGTGCGACGGTGCCCTTACCGGCACCCGGAGCTCCGAGCAATACGAGGTTCATGAGCAATCCTCCTCTAGCCTATTTAAAGAATCCATCGTAATCATACATCTTGATCTGGCCTTCGAGCTTATCGACCGTGTCGAGCACGACGCCGACCATGATGAGGATGGACGTACCGCCAAATGCCTGGATCAGATGGTTACCCGTGAAGGAGAAGATGATCGAAGGCACGATGGCGATGAGCGCCAAAAAGACAGCGCTGGGAAGCGTGATCTTGTTGAGCGCGTTCTTGATGTAGGCCGCGGTAGCCCTACCCGGACGCACGCCCGGAATAAAGCCGCCCTGCTTCTTAAGGTTATCGGCCGTGTCATCGGGGTTGAACACCATGGAGGTGTAGAAGTACGCGAAGAACACGATGAGGACAACGTTAAGCACCCAGTTGAGCCAACCGGTCGAAAGCGCGGAGGCAACTGCCTGAATCCAGCCGATGCCAGGGAAGAACACGGCAATCTGAGCCGGGAAGTACAGCAGCGCCGAAGCGAAGATGATCGGCACGACACCCGCGGTGTTGACCTTGATGGGCAGGTAGGTGGTCTGGCCACCCATCATGCGACGGCCCACGACGCGCTTAGCGTAGGAGACCGGGATGCGGCGCTGGCCGCGCTCAAGGAAAACAATCAGCGGGATAACCAGCAGGATGATGGCGCAGATGATCACCATGGTGATGATGCCACCGGCATTGCCCTCGGTGCTGGAGAAGATAGCCTGCGGCAGACCGGCCATGATGTTCGCGAAGATGATCAGCGACATGCCATTGCCGATACCGCGCTGGGTGATGAGCTCACCAATCCACATGATCAGCATGGCGCCCGCGGTGAGCGTACCGACGATCATGAGGTCGAAGATGATCTCGGGAGCGCCGGCGCCATTGAAGCTGATGCCGAAGCTCTTAAAGAGGAAGAGGTAACCCACGGAGTTGAGGATTGCCAGAGCCAGGGTGAGGTAACGCGAATACTGCGTAATCTTGGTCTGACCGACCTCGCCCTCGCGGGCAAGCTCATGCAGGGAAGGCACGACGGCCTGGAGCATCTGGAGGATGATCGAGCTGGTGATGTAAGGCATGATGCCCAGCGAAAACACCGACACATAGCTCAACGCGCCGCCAGAGAAAAGATTCAGGAGGGCCATAGCACCTGCGGCGACCGAATTGTTATCGGTCGAGAAAAGGCCCAGCATCCCCTGGAAGGGAATGCCGGGCACAGGAACGTGCGCACCAATGCGGTACACGACGAGCATAGCTATGGTAAAAAGAATCTTTTCGCGCAATTCTTTGATGCGGAAAGCATTCTTAAGACCATTTAGCACGGCAGCTCGACCTTTCCGCCGGCGGCCTCGATCTTGGCCTGCGCAGAAGCGCTGACCTTGTCGACCTTGACCGTGAACTTCTTGGTGAGCTCACCATTGCCGAGCACCTTGACGGGCTCGAACTCGCTCTTGGTGATGCGAGCGGCCTTAAGAGCGGCACCGTCGATCACAGCGCCATCCTCGAACTTACGCTCGAGACGCTCAACGTTAACGGCGGTGTACTCGATACGACGGGGGTTGCGGAAGCCCGGAAGCTTGGGCAGGCGCATAGCCAGCGGAGTCTGGCCACCCTCGAAGCCGGCACCCTTGGTGCCGCCAGAGCGGGAACCCTGGCCCTTCTGGCCGCGGCCAGAAGTGGTGCCGTGACCCGAAGAATTGCCACGGCCGACGCGCTTGCGGTTCTTGGTGGAACCGGGCGCGGGAGTAAGATCGTGAAGCTGCATTTGCTACTCCTCTACAATCTCGACAAGGTGCTTGACCTTGAAGATCATGCCGCGGACGGACTCGTTGTCAGCAATCTCGCGAACCTCGCGGATCCTGTGGAGACCGAGGGCACGGACAGTACGGACCTGGTCCTGCTTGCAACCGTTGGTGCTGCGGACCTGCTTGATCTTGATGGTGTCAGCCATGCTTAGTTCTCCTTACCGACGAACATCTCGGAGACCGTCAGGCCACGGCGAGCCGCGACGTCCTCAGGGCTGGAGAGCTCCTTGAGGCCCTCGACGGCAGCCTTGATGATGTTGAGGCCGTTGTCGGTACCGAGGGACTTGGACAGGACGTTCTTGATGCCAGCAAGCTCAAAGAGGGGACGCACAGCGCCGCCGGCGATAACGCCGGTACCCTCGACAGCGGGCTTGATGATGATGCGGCCGGCACCAAAGTGGCCGAGAACCTCGTGCGGGATGGTGCCCTGCTCGGTCACCGGCACGTGGAACATGTTCTTCTTGGCATCGAGAGATGCCTTGGAGATGGCCATGGGCACCTCAGCGGACTTGCCCATGCCAACGCCGACGTTGCCCTTGCCGTCGCCAACGACGACGAGAGCGACGAGGCTCATGCGACGACCACCCTTGACGGTCTTCGACACGCGGTTGATGTAAACGACGCGCTCCTCGAACTCGGAGGCCTCGCGCTGCTGCTTCTGATTACGAGCCATGTGCTACATACCTCCTAGAACTCGAGACCGGCGGCACGAGCACCGTCGGCGAGGGCCTTGACGCGGCCATGGTAGATACGGCCACCGCGATCGAAGGCGACCTTGGTGATGCCGGCCTCGATGGCGCGCTTGCCAACGAGCTGACCGACCTTCTCCGCAGCCTCCTTGTTCGAGGTGTGGGTGCCCTTGAACTCAGCCTCGAGGGTCGAGGCAGAGACGAGCGTCAGGCTGGAGCCCTTGCTGTCGTCGATGATCTGGGCATAGATGTTGGCGTTAGTACGGGTCACGCGAAGACGCGGACGCTCGGAGGTACCCGAGACCTTGCCGCGAACACGACGCTGACGACGCTTGAGGCCTTCCAGCTTCGCCTTATGCTTGTTCATACGTAAACTCCTAAAAAGGTTGATCTTGCCAGCACCTGACGGGGTGCTGGTCTTATGCGAGTGAGTCGGTTACGACTACTTGGCGGCCTTACCCAGCTTGCGGCGGATGTGCTCGCCAACGTAGTGGATACCCTTGCCCTTGTAAGGCTCGGGAGGACGATGGCCGCGGATCTCAGCGGCGATCTGACCGACCTGCTGCTTGTTAATACCCTTGACGTTCACGTGGGTGTTGTCGGGAACCTCGAAGGTGATGCCCTCGGGAGCCTCGACGATCACGGGGTGCGAGAAGCCCAGGGAGAACTCGAGGTTCTTGCCCTTCTGCTGCACGCGGTAACCGACGCCGGCGAGCTCGAGCTTCTTCTCGAAGCCCTCGGAAACGCCAACAACCATGTTGTGGATGAGGGCGCGGGTGAGGCCGTGGCGGGCACGGGTCTCACGCTCGTCGTCGGGACGGGAAACGGTGAGGACGTTGTCCTCGACGTTGATAGCGAGCTTCTCAAAGACATCGAGCTCGAGCTGGCCCTTGGGGCCCTTGACGACAACGTTGTTGCCGTTGACTGCCACTTCGACTCCGGCGGGAATCTGGACAGGCTTATTACCGATACGAGACACGGTGATCTCCTTTCCTTCTACCTACCGAGCGAATTACCAGACGTAAGCGATGATCTCGCCGCCGACGTTGTGCTTGCGAGCATCGCGGTCGGTCATGACGCCATGGCTGGTGGAAATAATGGCGGTACCAAGGCCACCGCGGACGCGGGGCATGTCGGCAACGCCGGTGTACTTACGCAGGCCCGGCTTGGAAATGCGGCGGATGCCGTTGATGACCTTAGCCTTCTTGGGACCATACTTAAGCGTGATGTGCAGAGTCTTCTGGGGAACGGTGTCCTCGACATCGTAGCCCTCGATGTAGCCCTCCTCGTGCAGAACACGAGCGATCTCGACGAGCTTCTTGCTGCTCGGCATGGAGACCGTGGCCTTGTTCACAGAGTTAGCGTTACGGATGCGCGTAAGCATATCTGCGATCGGGTCTGTAAGGTTCATACAGATTCTCCTTCGTTCTTGATGAACACGTGCTCTTGGTTCTTCGCCGCCCTTAACGGCAAAGCCTTTTTAGCGCGTTTTCCCTGTTCCAAACTGATGCTTGAAACGCTGGTAGTGACTTACCAGCTGGCCTTCTTAACGCCGGGAAGCTCGCCCTTGAGTGCAAGCTCGCGGAAGCAGACACGGCACAGGCCGAACTTGCGGTACACAGAGTGCGGACGGCCGCAGCGCTGGCAGCGCGTGTACTCACGAGTAGAGAACTTCTGCTTGCGATTGCACTTGACGATCATCGATGTCTTAGCCACTTATATCCTCCTCACATAGAGTATTGTTCGCCCCAAGCGCCGCCCCCTTCTGGGAACGGCGCTCATAGGGCAGGTGAACCTATTTCTTGAACGGGAAACCGAAGGCGTCCAGAAGGGCCTTGGCCTCCTCATCGGTGTTGGCGGTGGTCACGAAAGTGATGTCCATACCACGCTGGTGATCGACGGAGTCGAAGTCGATCTCGGGGAAGATGAGCTGCTCGGTGACGCCCATGGAGAAGTTACCACGGCCGTCGAAGCTCTTGGCGGAGATGCCGCGGAAGTCGCGGATACGGGGGATCGCGACGGAGGTCAGACGATCGAAGAACTCCCACATACGGTCGCCACGCAGGGTAACCTTGCAGCCGATCGGCATACCAGCGCGCAGGCGGAAGGTAGCGATGGACTTGCGGGCACGGGTGATCATCGGCTGCTGACCGGTGATGGCGCGCAGGTCGCGCACGGCACCGTCGATGGCCTTGGAATCGGTAGCGGCCTCGCCGACACCCATGTTCACGACAATCTTCTCAAACTTGGGGATCATCATGACGTTCTCGTACTGAAACTTGTCCTGAAGCTGCTGCTTGACCTCGTTGTTGTACTTGGTCTTCAGACGTGGCACATACTTCTCTTCTGCCATTGTTCACTCCTTCTTGGGGTTTTAAGCACGGGGCGTGGCCACGGTGGGTTGTCCTCGTGCCTCCTGACTGCATCCGCGCCGCTCATGGCATTTTGCGGTTTGGACTCGACGCAGCAGGAGCCGACAAAACAATCGGTACTATACGCGCATTGGGTGTGTATTTCCAGAAAAACCTCGTCTGCCTGCACAACTCCACAACTCCCCCGCACAAATGGGTCCCAAAAAGCAGTTGCGGTGAAATAGGGACTGTTGGGCGGCCTAACAGGCTTAAACAATCCGCATTTCACCGCAACTTATTGGTGGGGATGCGATTAGCGCTTGCGGGGGACGAGTTTGGTGCGGCGCAGGTGGATCATCTCGGCGGCGATGGAGATGGCAATCTCCTCGGGATCCTCGGCCTGAATGGCAACGCCGATCGGCAGGTGCAGCTCGTCGATCTGGCCCTGCGTAAAGCCCTCCTGCTCCAAACGGGCGCGCACAAAGGCCGTCTTGCGGCGCGAGCCCAAGCAGCCCAGATAGGCGGGTTTAGCGCGCATGGCCTGAATCACCACGTCGATATCGGACTTGTGGCCTGCTGTGGCCACGACCACCAAGTCGCGCGGGCCGATGGGGCACTGCTTGCTCAGGTTCTTGTAATCGACCAGGCGACGATCGTAGACACCGGGCACCCATTCGGGCGTCAGCGTGCCGGGGCGGTCATCGCACGCCACAACGGCAAAGCCCGCCGCCGTGAGTACGCGCGCCGTCGCAGCGCCCACGTGTCCGCAGCCAAAGATGTAGGTCAGGCCCTCGGGGCAGAGCGTCTCGATGTGCGCCGGGGGAAACTCGGAGGCGGCGTTGGTGTAGGTAACCTTACTCCCCTCCTCCACCAGCGAAAGCCCAGGGCAGCCCGCAATGGTGCGGCGCGATTCCTCGCCATGGTACTCGGCCACATCGCCCTCGAGCGCGCTCGCGATAAACGGCTCAAAGTCGATGACGAAGTCGCCGATGCGGCGATACGCCAGTACATCGGCAATTTCCTGGAACAACGGTGCCTGAGTCGCGTCCAGATGCAGGTAGCACAGGCAGATGGCCCCGCCGCAGATCATGCCGGTATCGGAGTTCTCGCCGCCCATGGTGTAGCGGACCAGACGCGACTGTCCCGCGCTCAGGATCTCGCGCGCCTCATCCAGCGCAAAGAGCTCAATCTTGCCGCCGCCGATAGTGCCCGCCTGGCTGCCATCGGCAAAGACGGCCATCCAGGCGCCCACGCCGCGCGGCGACGACCCCGCTGTGCCGGCCACTACCACCAGTTCGCACGTCTCGCCAGCACGCAAGGCGGGAAGCGCCGCATTCACAACATCGAGCTTTTCCATTACCGCCTTCTATCCTCTAAAGACATCGGTGAGCATAGCGAGTGCCTCGAGCACGCCGCCGCCGACCGACGTCGCCTTGTCCGAAATGTAGTTGATATAGCTGGCATCGCCGCGCGGATCGACATCGGCGCATTTAAAGCCCTCAGTCACCTGCACGCCGTTCGCCAAAAGCCCGCGCAAACAGCCATCGATCTGCGTGCACATGGGCGTATCGCCCGCATAGCCAATCACGTCTCCGGCGCTCACGATGTCGCCGATTGCGCGGTCGGACCGAAACACGCCGGCGGCGGGACTGTGGATAACGCGCTCCTTGCCATAGCCGCCGATCAAGCCCGGCACACCCGTGTTGGGCTGGGGCGAACCTTGGGTAATGACACGTCCGAGAAAATGCCCGCGCATGGTCTCGACCACGGCGTCGCAGTCAACCGGCGCGGTAAAGCCCGGCCCCACGGCGATGACGGCAGGCGCCATGTCGCGCGTGGTGCCCAGGTTGCGCTTGGCCAAAATCGCATCGACCACAGCCGCGGGTTTAAGCTCATCGAGCATCTTGGCCTGGGGGTCCACCACAACGGCGACGTCTCCAGCCTCGGTAATCGCAAGCACCTCAGCCGGCGTCTGTGCCAAGCGAGCGCGAATGCCTTCGACCTCGACCTCACCCAGGCGAATGGCCTCGCAAAAACTGATTGTGCGGCGGATGCACGTGGGAACCGCGATATCGGCCATAACGACCGACACGCCGGCGCGCACCAAGCGAGCGGCGACGCCCGTGGCGATATCGCCAGCGCCGCGAACATAAACGAGCATTCCCGGGACACCTCCCTGTGCTACGGTTTGATCAGAGCAAAAGCGGTTCGACCGCTACTCTGATGATTATTTATTATCACAGTATTATACGGCGGTGAACAGATGGAAACGACGAGCGGAAACCTTGCCTCCGCGCTCAAGATCGAGCCGGGCATTACCGCAATTATCGGCAGTGGCGGCAAGTCGACGCTGCTGAAGACGCTGGGTCTCGAGCTCATGCGCACTGGCGGCCGCGTGCTCCTCTGTACCACCACGCACATGTTTCCCGTCGCCGGCGTTCCGTGGGACGGGTCGAACCGTCGCCTGGATGCCGCGCCTTGGAAGCCGGGTGCCGCGCATACCCCCGGCTGCACCTGCAAGGTATGCGCTGGCATGAGCCGCGGAAGCATCTGCCAGGCGGGTGTTTTGGACCAGGAGACAGGCAAGCTCTCCGCCCCCGCTGAGCCGATCGACCAGCTGGCGCAGCGCTTTGACTATGTGTTGGCCGAGGCAGATGGCAGCAAGCGACTCCCGCTCAAGGCGCATGCCGCCTGGGAGCCGGTAATTCCCGCCGCCACGGCAAACGTTGTCTGGGTCGTCGGCGCCTCGGGGCTGGGCAAGCCCGTCGCCGAGGTTGTCCACCGCCCCGAGCTCTTCTGCGAGCGCTGCGGCTGCGAGCCCACCGACGCTGCCACCCCAGAGCGCGTCGCCCAGGTGCTCAATGCCGAGATGCAGGCGCTGGGACTCAGCACCGCACGCGTCATGCTCAACCAAACCGACACGCTCAGCGACCCCACGATGGCCGACCGCTTCGAGGCCGCCCTCGGCCGCCCCATCGTCGCCAGCAGCCTCAAGTAGCCGGCCCCATCTCCTCAGTTGCGGTGAAATACGGACTGTTTGGCCGCCCGACGGCCGCAAACAGTCCGTATTTCACCGCAACTGAGGAGGGGACACGGCATCTTTGCTGCTAGCGGGGCACGTAGCGGCCGGGCTGGGCTCCGGTGGGCTCGCCATCGCGTGCCGCCAGCACGCCGTTCACAAACACGGCCTTGGCGCGGCCATGTGCCTCAAAACCCTCGAGCGGCGTGTAGTCCACAGCCTGATGCTGCGTCGCCGCGCTAATGGTCCAGCGCGCCTTGGGATCCCACACGCACACGTCGGCATCGGCGCCCTCGGCAAGACAGCCCTTACGCGGATACATGCCAAAGATGCGCGCCGGGTTCTCGCTCATCAAGCGGCACAGATCCTCGGGACCCAGCTGTCCCTCAAAGCTCGTAGCGATCGCGACAGGACGATGCTCCACGCCGGGTCCGCCGTTGGGAATCGCGCGGAAATCGTCGCGTCCGCGGTCCTTTTGCCCGTGCAGGTTAAAGCTGCAATGATCGGTCGCAATAGTATCGATCTCGCCGGCCACAAGCGCCTCGCGCAGCGCGGCACGGTCACCGGCATGGCGCAGCGGCGGGCTCATCACGTACTTGGCGCCCGCAAAGCCGTCCTCGCCCTGCTCCAGATAGCAAGTATCGTCGAGCATCAGATACTGAGGGCAGGTCTCGACATAGATATTCTTCTGCCCGCGCGCCTTGGCGGCACGGATGGCCTCAAGACCCAGCTTGGTCGAAAGGTGCACCACATTGACTGGAGCGTCCCCGGCTAAGTGCGCCAGATACAGCAGACGACTCACGGCCTCGGCCTCGCACACGTCCGGACGGCTGAGCGCATGCCCCTCGGGCCCATGAATCCCCTGCTCGTACACGCGCTTCTGCAGTTCATTCACCAGCGTACCGTTCTCGCAATGCACGCAGAGCATGCCGCCCACGCGCTTGAGTTCCTCCAGCACCTCGAGCGTCTCGGCGTCGTCCAGGCGCAGGTGGTCATAGGCAAAGTAGGTCTTAAACGACGACACGCCCGCCTCGCGCATGGCCGAAAGATCGGCGCGGTTGCGTTCATTCCACTCGGCGAGTGCCATATGAAACGCGTAGTTGGCCGTGCAGGTTCCGTCGGCGCGGCGATGCCACTCGGCCAAGGCATCGGGCATGGTCACGCCGCGATCGGCCGTCGCGTAGTCCACGATGGTCGTCGTACCGCCGCAGGCAGCCGCACGCGTACCGGTCTCAAAGCTATCGGCCGTCCAATCCATGCCAGTCCAGCACTGCATGTGCGTGTGGCCGTCGATAAAGCCGGGGAACACCCAACAGTCGGTGGCGTCCTGGACGGTATCGCCCTCGCCCGGCTCGATTGCCGCGGCAATCCGCACAATCTTATCGCCCTCCATGGCAAGATCGGCGCGGCGAAGCCCCTGGGGCGTCACGAGCGCGCCGTTTTTGATGATGATCATAATTGCTCCTTATTGATTGATGCAGTTGGCCACGCGATCAAAATACGAGCAGGCGGCGATATGCTCCGTTATGCGTCGCTGTCCCTTGACGGTATCGACGTCCCACAGCTCGTAGGCACGCGCCTCGACCAGCACCACGTCGGTACGGTCCTTGAGGATCGAACCGCCGCCGTCCTTACCCTCAAGACACATAAGTGCATCGAACAGTTCCGCCGGAAAGAGCACCGGGCTCGAAGGCTCACCGTTGCACGCAAGACGCACCGGATGCTTGCGGCCACGCTCGTCAAATGCACGAACCATAGCCTCAAAAGAATCCGAACTCACGAGCGGCTGGTCGCCCGGCAAAAAGAGGCAACCTTTCCAGTTGCGTTCGACTCCCCACGAAAGGCCCGCACGGACGCTTTCGCTGCGCAGCTCGCCATCGTGCAGCACGCACGGGCAATGCTTGTCATCACAAATCTGAGCGACCTCGGGCCAACGCGTCGAAACCACAACGTCAAAGCCCCGGGGAACCGAATCAATGGTCCGGGCAATCAGCGGCTCGCCATAGATATCAGCGAGCATCTTGTTAGAGCCAAATCGCTTGCCCTCGCCCGAAGCCATAATGACGCAACCAAGTTTCATGGCGATACCTCCCCTGAAACCATCGTACCCATAACTCGCGTCGCGGGGCATCTACATCGAAAGCGCTTATCCCGCACGCCCACGATGCAAAAAGGGGCACCCCGCCGGTTGGCAGAGCGCCCCCTTTACATGGCTTACCTCAGCCCGGCTTTAGGCCTGGAACCAACGGGCGGTGTTGCGCTCGTCGAGGGCCTTGAGGGTAGCGGCGGGATCGGCAACCTTCTGCAGGAACATCATGGCTGCGATGGCGTACGGCTTGTAGCTGGCCTCCTTGTACATGCCCACGCGGTGCATGTCGAAGACGTCGGCGTTGACCTCGCCGTGCTCGCAGGAGACACCGGAGATGTCGGCGGGCAGCGGATGCATAAAGATGGTGTCCTGGCCGTTGGCAGTCTTCTCCATGAGCTCGGTCGTGGAGCACCAGTCCTGATGCGTAGCGTTCTGGGCGAGCAGCTCCTTCTCGAGCGCGGCGATGCCGGCATCGTCGCCCTCGGCGTACAGGTTGGTGCGCTTCTCCATGGCGGCAAACGGAGCCCAGCTCTTGGGGATCACGATGTCGGCGCCCTCGAAGGCCTCGGCCATGGTGTTGACCTGCTTAAAGGTGGTGCCGGACTCGGCGGCATAGCCCTTGGCGCGCTCGACGACCTCGGGCATGAGGTCGTAGCCCTCGGGGTGAGCCAGGGTGACGTCCATGCCAAAGCGGGGCAGCAGGCTGATCAGCGACTGCGGACAGGACAGCGGCTTGCCGTAAGAGGGCGAGTAGGCCCAGGTGACGGCAACCTTCTTGCCCTTGAGGTTCTCGAGGCCGCCAAACTCGTTGATGAGGTAGAGCATGTCGGCAGAGGACTGCGTGGGGTGGTCGGAATCGGACTGCAGGGAGATGAGCGTGGGACGGTGATCCAGGACGCCATCCTCGTAGGCCTGCTGGACAGACTCGGAGACCTCGGCCATGTAGGCGTCGCCCTTGCCGATGTACATGTCATCGCGGATGCCGATGACGTCGGCCATGAAGGAGATCATGGTAGCGGTCTCGCGGACGGTCTCGCCGTGAGCGATCTGGGACTTCTTCTCGTCCAGGTCCTGCAGCTCAAGGCCGAGCAGGTTGGCAGCCTTAGAGAAGGAGAAGCGCGTACGGGTGGAGTTGTCGCGGAACAGGGAGACGGCCAGGCCCGAGTCGAAGATCTTGGACGAGACGTTGTTCTCGCGCAGCTCGCGCAGGGCGTCGGCGACGATGTAGAGAGCCTTGAGCTCATCGGTGGTCTTGTCCCAAGTGTGCAGGAAGTCGCTGCCGTACATACCCTTAAAATCGAGGCCGTTCAGCTGCTCGACGAGCTCGGTAAACTTAGCGTCCATGGAAATGTCCTTTCTAAAGATGAAACGATCGCAATGAGTAGATGTGCTCCGGCATGCGCGTGTGGCCAGAACATGCAGAGCACCATGACGAGGACCCGCCACCGTTGAGGAAGCATGGGAGATAACGACCGCGGGCCCCAAGTCAACAGGGGGTGCCGGGGACACGAGCGGCCCCCGGCTCAACAAAATCGAGGAATGGGACTAATCGATCTTGTTGTTGGTCAGACCGGCGCGGAACACGGTGGCGTCGCCATCGGCCTGGCTCGGATCGTAGAGGTTCAGGGCAGCCACGTACATGGCGGCAGCGGTGACCAGGTCGTCCTTGTAGGTGACCTCGTTGGGAGCGTGAGCCTGAGACTCGGCACCCGGGCCAAAGCCCACGCAGGGAATGCCGTAGCGGCCCTGGATGGAGACGCAGTTCGTGGAGAAGGTCCACTTGTCGCACAGCGGGCGACCGGTGCGCTTGTCCATGCTGGGCTCGCAGCCGATGCGCTCGTCACCAAACATGGCCTTGTGGGCGTCGACGAGGGCCTTGACGTGCGGAGCGGTCTCCTTGTTGATCCACGTGGGGAAGTAAGCCTCGGTCTCGTAGACCTCGCCGGTCCAGGACGGACGGTCGTACATGTACATGGAGACCTTCACGTCGTCGCCGTACTTCTTGGCGGCCGGCAGGTTGCGGATCTCGTCCAGGCAGGACTCCCAGGTCTCACCGGCGGTCATGCGACGGTCGATGGAGATGGCGCAGGAGTCAGCGACAGCGCAGCGGCTGGGGCTGGTGTAGAAGATCTGGCTGACGGTGCAGGTGCCGCGGCCCAGGAAGCGGGCATCCTCGAAGTGCTCGGGGTTGTACTTGGGGTCGAGCATCTTGACGAGACCCTTGATGTCGGTCGACTCGTCGCAGCCGTTGTTGTTGAGGGCGCGGACGTCGGCGATGATGTCGGCCATCTTGTAGATGGCGTTGTCGCCGCGGTCGGGAGCGGAGCCGTGGCAGGAGGTGCCGTGAACGTCGACACGGATCTCCATGCGGCCGCGGTGGCCGCGATAGATGCCGCCGTCGGTGGGCTCGGTGGAAATGACGAACTCGGGCTTAATGCCGTCCTTGTTGTAGATGTACTGCCAGCACATGCCGTCGCAGTCCTCTTCCTGGACGGTGCCGACGACCATGATCTTGTAACCCTCGGGGATGAGGCCCATGTCCTTCATCATCTTGGCAGCGTAGGTAGCAGAAGCCATGCCGCCCTCCTGGTCAGAGCCGCCGCGGCCGTAGATGATCTCGTCGGTCTCGTAGCCCTCATAGGGATCGGCGTCCCAGTTCTCGATGTTGCCGATGCCGACGGTGTCGATGTGGGAGTCGATGGCGATGATCTTGTCGCCTTCGCCCATAAAGCCCATGACGTTGCCCAGGCCGTCGACCTTGACCTCGTCATAGCCAAGGCTCTCCATCTCGGCCTTGATGCAGGCGACAACCTCACCCTCCTCGCAAGACTCAGAGGGGTGGCTAATCATTGCGCGAAGAAAACGCGTCATATCAGCACGATGAGACTCAGCAGCAGCCTTGATAGCGTCGAAATCGAGTTCTTTAGCCATTGTTCATAACCTTTCAAACGAAGGAATCTACCTGTGAGGTGGCGGAGCGATACCTATTTACTCCGCCCTAACGATTAGCAAGTGGGATATTCGCCTTCCCAAACAATACGGCGATACTGGTCGGGATCCGTATCGCCCTCGGTGGAGAAGCAGAGCACGGAGCTCGTCTTGTCCAGGCCGATGAGCTCCTTGAGCTCGGCGTACTCGGGATCGAGCATGAGAGTCTCGACCAGGCCGGTGGTCACAGCGCCGGACTCGCCGGAGATGACGCGCGGGTCGCCCTTCTCGGGAGCGCCCAGGGTGCGCATGCCGCGAGCGGTGACCCAGTCGGGACAGGACACGAAGGCAGTGGTGTGGTTGCGCAGGATATCCCAGCCCAGGATGTTGGGCTCGCCGCAGCACAGGCCGGCCATGATGGAGGGCATGTCGCCGTCCACGATGCGCGGATCGCCGTCGCCGGCGGCAGCGCCCTTGTACAGGCAGGCGGCAGGCGCGCACTCAACCACGACGAAGGTGGGCGGGTTATCGGGATACAGGTTGGTAAAGTAGCCCACCACGGCGCCGGCGAGCGAGCCTACGCCAGCCTGGACAAACACGTGCGTCGGGCGGTTGATGGCCATCTCGCGCAGCTGCTCGGCAGCCTCGGAAGCCATGGTGCCGTAGCCCTCCATGATCCAGGACGGGATCTTCTCGTAGCCCTCCCAGGCGGTGTCCTGAACGATGACCCCGCGCTCGCAGGCGTCGGCCTCGGCGGCGGCCATGCGCACGCACTCGTCGTAGTTGACCTCTTCGATGGTCACCGTGGCACCCTCGGCGGCGATGTTATCGAAGCGAGGCTTGGTGGAACCCTTAGGCATGTGCACGACGGCCTTCTGGCCCAGCTTGTTGGCAGCCCATGCCACGCCGCGGCCATGGTTGCCGTCGGTGGCGGTAAAGAAGGTGGCCTGGCCAAAGTCCTTGGCAAGCTGATCGGAGGTCAGGTAGTCGAAGGTGCAGTCGGCAACGTCCTTGCCGGTCTCGTCGGCAATGTAGTTGGCCATGGCAAACGAGCCGCCCAGGACCTTAAAGGCGTTGAGGCCAAAGCGATAGCTCTCGTCCTTAACGCACAGGTTGGACAGGCCCAGGCGCGCGGCCTGGCCGTCCAGGCGGGCAAGCGGAGTGACGGTATATTGGGGGAACGACTGGTGGAAGGCGCGGGCCTTCTTCACGTGGTCGAGGCTCATGATTCCCAAGTGCTTGTCATCGCTCTTGGGCATCGTGTTGCCCGCCCACTGGATCTTATCGGCCATACGGTGAACTCCTTAAGTCCTCTCTTGCCGGCCCCCGCATACGCGTTCCAACCCGATCCCATTCACACGGCTGAACTTTTATGTGGATGCCAAACAAAAAGTTTGTTAGCACTGTTCTATCACACTTTTTGATTGGTAAACCTAACAAATTGTTTGTTGCCGTAATCGGTACCTTTTCGCCGCCGAACGGTCACCAATTAGCCTGTCTATGTATTTGTTTGCGAACAAGTGGGGTTTATGGCACAGTGAGCCCAAACTAATTTTTAGGAAGGCACCCATGACCCCCGCACAGATTGAGTTCTACAAGCGCCTTGCACACGGCCTAGCGCTCCAATTTGGCCCCAACTGCGAAGTCGTCGTCCACGACCTGGAGACCGAGGACGTGGACCGCTCCATCGTAGTGATCGAAAACGGCCACGTCAGCGGGCGCAAACTGGGTGACGGCCCCAGCCATATTGTGCTTGAATCCATGCACGAGGGCACCGCCGACGTGCACGACCGCGAGCCGTACCTCACCAAAACCGCCGATGGCAAGCTGCTCAAGTCCTCGACCATCTTTATCCGCAACGATGAGGGCAAGCCCGTCGGCATTTTGGGCATCAACTTTGACATTACGCTTATGAAGGCTTTTGAGCGTTCGCTCGACGCCTTTACCGGCACCGGCGGCACGGGCTACACCGAGCCCGAGCCCATTACCAAGAACATCGGCGACCTGCTCGAGGACCTGCTGCACGAGTGCGAGCAGTTTGTGGGCAAGCCCGCGGCACTTATGACCAAAGATGAGCGCATTCGCGCCATCGGCTACCTCGACCGTCGCGGCGCCTTCCTCATTTCCAAGTCGAGCGAGCGCGCCTGCGAGTTCTTTGGCATCTCTAAGTACAGCTTCTATAGCTACCTCAATGAGGCCAAGGCGGCGGCCGGCGACAAGTAGGCACTCGCCTGGATTGCCCCTCCCCTTTTGGGCGCGAGTTCTGGAAAGCACGAATCCAAGACCGAGCCACTTGGGAAGTTCCATATAATCGATGTCATTAGTATTTCGAAAGGGTGGAACAGAATGGCGTTGAGCAAGGCATCATGCACCGGTCGCGGATTGATTCCGGCAATTGGTGGACATGTGCACCGCATGTTCGATGAGGGTGAAGACGACCTGTTTTCGCTGAGCCTTGACGACGTGATGGATGATCGCCCGTGGACCGCCGACGAACTCATGGGCGGCGGGGCTCGCCCGTCAAACCCCAATCCCGCACTTGCGCCTAAGACCGCATCTGCGCCGACTCCTGCGCAGTCGGCTGTTTCGACGCCCGCGCCTACGCCCGCACCCACTTCGGCGCCCACGCCCGCTCCCCGCCCCGCAAGCGACCCGTCCGAGACGGCAGCATTTCTCGCTGCAGCGACGCAGGGCAAATCGGCCGACAGCACCGTTATGTACAGCGCCCAGCAGTTGCCTGTTCCTGCGGCACGCAAGCCTCCGGTCGCAAGGCTCGACGAGCCCGTTGCCCATCAAGTTGCCTACGATTCCTGGGCTGCAACCGATCTGGATGAGACCTCTACCGGCATGCCGGCGCTCGATGTTCCAGTTAACCCGCTTTTTGCCGCCAACACGAGCGCCGCGGACTATGAGGGCGGTGCGGCATATTCCGATTATTCCGATGGCTATGCTGGCACCGGTCGCATCGAGACCGAGGATTATGGCACCGCATCGAGCGATTATCTCAACGATCCGTACGCTGCCACGCCTGCACCGGAATATGACCCGGAGGCCGCGTCCGCGCCGGCGTATACCAAAAGCACGGGCGAAGAGCGCTTTGCCGATTATTACGCCGAGGAAAAGGCGCTGCGTTTCTCGGAATTTCCGCAGGCAGTCAAGGTTGCCTTTATCGCCATTATCATTGCCCTGCTCGGCGTCATTGCGTTTGAGGGATTCCAGCTGTTCCGCGGCCCCACCCAAGCGGAGTCGGAGACCCAGCAAAAAGAGGACGATAACCAGTACCTGGACATCAACACCCTCAAGGGCGACCCCAACGACGGAGACGATGAGTAGCGAGAGCTGAAGGCGGCCGCAGGATCCCGCATCCAGCACCGGCTTCTAAGTGCTGTTTTGTCATCCAGCTACACTTTTCCGAAGTTTTAAGGTGCCTATTTCGACACTTTTCCGTACTTTTACACGGCTGATTTCGACACTTTTCCGGATGAAAGCCGAATAATCACTTGGGAAACCAACGCCGTTCACGCGTCATTTCGCAGGCGGCGCTTGATTTCTGTCCGTACACGTTGATAGACTTCCTCTTGCCCGCAAGGAGCGGGCGCATTTTATCCAGAGTCGGGGTAGAGAGTTGGCTCCACGATCCCGACGCCAACCGGCCAAGAGGCACGGTGGCCCTGCCAACATCGATGAAAGGAGTCCGTATGGACAATTTCTCCGTGCGCAGCGAGCGTAACTTCCACAACCTGACCGTCAAACCGAATCACATGCATCTTCTGGATAAGCCAAATGGCTACGCCTCGGCCATGATCAAGAGCAGCCTCTCCCACCAGATGCGCTTTACGGTGCAGGTGCTCGAGGAAGAACTCTGCGCCGCCGGCAGCCCGCACGTGCTGCAGATCAAGCTGCTTGGAGACGACTCTCGCGAGCCGTCTAGCTGGAAGCTCTTTGCTGACGGCGTATGCGTTGCGGACGGATCCGGCGCCTTTGCCCGAGAGTGCTTCTGCGAGGGAGCCGAGGCATTCCTGGACCTGTGCCGCGACGCCGTACGCACGGCCGAGCTGTACTAGTGGAGCCAGAGGGAGTATGAGCTGTTGAGTGCGGCCCGCGGGATTGCGGGGGCGTAGGAACAGAAGCCTCATGATGGTGGCCTCGGCTGGAATGACGTATCGCTCGATAAATGATCTCAACAACGTAGCCGATGCGCCACATTTCGCCTCAAAGGCATTGAGCGATCGGGCGGCGTCCAGCATTTCTTTGATATCCCCAATTGATTGTTCCGAGAAAGTCTCTTCATGCCCTCATAATCGCCCTTACGAGAAACTTGGACGAGACGGGCGTCCATACGCCGTCTCTAAACTAACGAGCCGTTCGCGGAAAGAACGTCAGGCTAGCGTGGGCCAAAGATATACTGGTATCGTTGCAACAATTATGGAAGATCGGCATCGTCAATGACCTCCTTGAAATTCTCCAGGCGCTTCGCGCTTAGTCTGCTCGTCCCGCTGTCCGCCGCCGTAGCGCTAGCTTTGCCCTCAACCGTCCTCGCTGCGTCGGACCCGAACCCGCCCAGCATCTCCAACGTGACGTTATCCGCGACGACAGTCACGGCCGGCTCCACGCTGCATGTCGGCTACGATGTGGACGACCCCGATGGGGTGCGGTCAGTCACGCCGATAGTCGAGGTCGTCGTCGATAGCGATGACGGGGACCAGGGCAACAGCTCCCGCCTCGCCTTCCGGTCGACCGGCGACACGACCGCGGGCTTCGATATCCCCACCTCCCCGAGCGACCGGCCCTGCAGGTACCGGATCATCGGCCTCGGCGTGACCGATAGCCTTGGATGGGTTACCGATGTCTACGACGCGGCGTATGCCGAGGAGAAGGGACTCAACTCTCCGACCTTCGCCACCAGCCCCCTCGTCTATGAGGTGACCGAGGGGCCCGCGGACCAGAACCCGCCGACCGTGTCCTCCGTGTCGCTCTCGAGTAGGGAGGTCGCGACCGGTGCCGACTTCCACATCTCTTGGTCCGTCGCGGACCCGGACGGCGTTCGCTCCGTTTCCCCCATACTGCAGCGGGGCTGGGAGGATAAGGACGACGGCTGCTCCGTTTCGTCGGCCTATTATCACGGAGGCTCGTCTATCGACGGGTTCGACCTCACATTCGACAGCAATAGGATCGGAAGGCACAGGCTGATCGGCCTTTCGGTCACCGATGACCTAGGGTTCGAGACCGATGTGTACGAGAGTTCCTACGCCAGGGCCAACGGCATCTCGGGCGCGACTTTCTCGGTTGCCGACCCGAGCGAGCTGTGCTTCGAGGTGACCGGCAGCGCGATCGACCGGAACCCGCCCACGGTCTCGAACGTTTCCATCTCCGCGAAGAGAGTCCCTGTCGGCGGGCTCCTCCGCATCTATTGCAATGTAGGCGACGCGGACGGCGTGAAGTCTGTCTCCCCGATTCTCGGCGACCCCGGCTATGTCGAGGACCCGAACTCTGTAAAGGCCCGTAAAACGTTGAGCTGCAGCTACGATGCGGCAAGAGGCTATATCGAAATCGAGTTCCCCACGTCGCTCTCGATGGGCTCGTTTGAAATCCATGCCCTCGCGGTCCTCGACAAGGCGGGTCATGAGACCTTCGTCTACAGCTCCGCCTACGCCGAGCGTAACGGCAAGACCGGCGTCCGGACCTTTGATGTCGACGACGCGGAGGACGTTACCTTCGACGTGACCGCCCCGCTGTATGCCGCCACCAAGGGCAACGGGCAGGCATATGCAAAGGGCAACGAGGACGGTCTGACCTTCCGCTTCAGCGGTCCTCTCGATGAGTTCACGCGTCTCCTCGTGGACGGAAATGAGGCCTCCGCTGAGAACTACACCGCAACCAAGGGCAGCACGATTATCGAGCTCAAGCCGGCCTACCTGGACACGCTTGCCGCCGGCGGACACACCGTCACGGCCGTCTGGAAGGACGGGACGGCGACCGATGCATCCTTCACCGTGGAGGGGAAGGCCCAAGGGGAGCAGGCGGGCGGCAAGACCGATGTAGATTCACCCGGCGACAACAAAAGTGATCCTGCCACTCCTGAAAAGGACGCCGACGAGGCGTCTACAAAAAGGTCGGGACACACGATAACCGATGAACCAAAGCTCGCCGTAACCGGCGACTCCGCTTGGATGGCCAGCATCGCATTAGCCATGGCGGCCACGGCCTGCTTCGCGGCAGCGAGAAGGCTTGAGCCCAAGCAGCATAGGCACGAACAGTAGCTCAAAGCGAACTCAACTGGGAAGGGCAGATGGATAGCCGTCCTTCTCTTGCAATCAACCCAATCCGCTGAAATGCAATCAGTTAACGAGTTTTGCCAGACGCTCGGTCTCTACCCCGCTCTGGCAAGCCACCTAGCAATGAGATAATGCCCACGGCGATCAACGCAAACAAGGAGCACGCTATGGCAGACAACGAGATCAAACCCTCAACGGACGGCGGCCGAGAGGAACTCGTGGCAAAACAGCTCGCATCGACCAAAATCCACCTCGCGCTCACCCAGGAGCGGGCGGACATCTCCGGCGCCATCAAGCTGCCGCTCGAGCGAATTCCCCAGCTCGGCGTGGCGTTCGCCTCGCTCCCCTCGATGTTTCGCACCGTCACTAACACGGTGAGCGTACCCACGCTGCTCCAGGCGACTGACAAATTTGGCAACCCGCTCGATCCGTCGAAACTCAACTCGTTCAAGGACGGCAGCGGTCTCACAGGGGGCTACCGCGACGCAGTCAAGGGCTTTGGACAGGCGCGCTTCCACGTAGTCGAGGGCGACATCGCCACGAGCGTCACTCAAGTGCCTTACGACCCGACGTCGTTGTTCATGGCAGCCGCAATCGCGCAGATAAACCAAAAGCTCGACTCCATCCAGGAGTCCGTCGACGAGATGTTCGAGTACATGCGTCAGCGCGACAAGGCCAACATGCGTGGCAACCTCAAGACGCTCGCAGACATCCTCAACGGTTACGGCCTCAACTACGGCAACGCCACCTACATGGCAAACGCCCATATGAAGGTGCTCGACATCAAGCAGTCGTCCGCGCAGGACATGGAACTCTTCCGCTCGCAGGCGCAAGCGGATCTGAAAAAGAAAGGGTTCATCGAGGTGCGAGACGGCTTGGGCAGACGCCTCGACAAGGCGCTCGACTACCTCAAAGACTGCCAGCTCGCCACCTACATCCACGCGTTCTCACTGTTCCTCGAACCCATGCTCGCCCAGAACTTCGAGCCCGCAAAGCTCGCGGACGCCACCGCGAAGATCGAGGCCGATTCGATTGCGTATCGCGAGCTCTACACCGAGTGTTACGACGCCCTCGAGGCGGGAACTGCCGACACCGTCGATGCGGCACTGCTGGGCGGCATCGCGTCCGCGGGCAAATTGCTCGGTCACGCCATCGCAAAGACCCCCGTGGGCGAACATACGCTCATCGACGAGGCACTCGAGGGTGCAGGAGAGGACATCGGCAGGTTCAACGATAGGCAATCCGAGAAACTCCTCGAGAAGCTCCATCGGGCAAAGACGCCTGACGTCGCACCGTTCAAGCAGAGCGTAATGGAAGTAGACACCCTCTACAACCGCCCCACGCAGATCGCCGTGGACGCCGAGAACGTCTACATCCTGCCTGCCAAGCGGCAGGAAGAGTAGTGATACGCGACAGGCCACGCGCCATGCAGACGGCCAACGCCGCCTATCTCCCCTCCGCCTTCAGCTTCAGCAGCAGGTCGCCCAGCTCGGGGCACTTGCTGGAAAGGCGCGTCTGAGCTCGCTCGCCCATCCCCCACCGTTGGCGGACTTCCTGGGCGCGCGGACTCACGTGATAGTCCCCCTCCATCATCTGCTTGAGCAGCTTAGCGGTCACGCGCGCATCGGCCAGGGCGCTGTGGGCGTGACCCGTCGACTCGTCGAACTCGATGCCGAACCACGTTGCCGCGTCACTCAAAGAGACGCACCCGTGGCTGCCCACGTCCATGATCGAGGTATAAAACGCCTGCAGATCGGCCCAATCCGTAGGAAATGCGGAAAGATCGATATGCTTTGCCTGGCACTCGGTCAAAAGCTGTCGACGATCCGCCCCGCTCCAACAGACCACCTGGGCGGAGTAGCGACCGATCCAATCGCTGAGCCTTTTGATCGCCACATAGAGCGGATCGGTCATCGCGGTATCCACAGCCGATATCCCTGTGAGCTCGCGGACGGGAAACGCAACGCCTTCGGTAAATTCCGTCTGCACAAACTGCGAGAACTCGCCCATAACGTTGCCGTGGTAATCGAGCTTGACGGCGCCGACCTCGATGATCTCATTGCGCAGTCCACGGCGCTGGCGCTGCTTTGGCACCGGCGCAAACTCAAAGTCCAGCACGATCTGGCGCGCAAAGTTCGTCGTATCGATAGCCGAGATACACGGCGTCTTTTTGTCTGACACGGTGAGGGCCTTTCTCCGTCAACTGCCGCCTGTTTCACAGGCAGCTACATTGCCGTAAGGATAAGTGTCCGTGCGGACATGAAATCGCACAGTGCAGCTTTCCGGCATCTTTGCGTAAAGCCACACTTTGAGAGAATCACGTCACTGTTATTATCGAACATATATTCGTATTTATAGCAGTACTTTGATAGAATTGCAGTTGTTGACGGCAGTTCCATGTGCCGGGCAGCGCCCTCCATGCGACGGGAGGTGATGCCCATGACCGATCTGACTGATTTTGTGAAGCTCCTGACCGCTTTGGTCTCGCTCCTCACGGCGCTTATCGGACTTACCGAGGCACTCAAGCAGCGTACGAAGCATAAAAAGAGGGGTCGACGCCGCTAAGGCGATGACCCCTTAATCCAAGCAACGGCGCTGCCCAGCTCTTCACTACTTGGGCTGCCGTCGACTTTATTCTATCCGCGAGCATCTGGTTTACCAAATGGATTTTCGGTAAAGGAAGCACGGCACGCCCGCAAAACCACTACGCCCCAAGTGCCGCCATGGGGATCACCGCCACGCCGTCGTCGCGTGTGTAGGCAATGCTCCCCTTTCCAACCACGACCGCCAAAAACGCCGGCGCGGCATTCTGGGCGGCAGGATTGGAGAGCACTTTCCTCTCCAGCGCCTTGAGATTTCTCGCTCCATCGTCTGCTTTCGCATCACTCAGCTTGACCTCGATGGCTCCCCAGCGCCCGTTGTGCTCAACGATCAGATCGACCTCAAGGCCCTTCTCATCTCGGAAATAATGGACACTGTTGTCGACACCGCCGTAGGTGGAAAGGAACACGCGCACGTCGCGCAGAACGAGGTTCTCAAAGAGCATCCCCAACGTTTGTATATCGCCAAGCAGCCGCTCAGGGGTAGCCCCCAGCAACGCCGCCGCAAGTGACGGGTCACAGAAGTAGCGCTTGGGGCGCACGCGAACGCGGGCCTTCGAGCGCATGGGCGGCTCCCATCCGCACAGGTCCTCGGTCAGCTTGAGCCTGTTGAAGAGGTCCAAGTACGCAGCGATGGTCCTCTCGTCGGGGCCCGCCTCACCGTACGAGGCGTCCTTTATGAGCGTCTTGTACGTGACAGCCTGGCTCTCGTTCATGGCAAGAGCTCGCAAAAGGCCGTGTGCAAGCTCGGGCGATCATGCGATATACGAAATTACGCCATTCTCAATGCGGATTTTACGCTACTTCCAATGTAGTTTTTACGCCGTTGCGGATGTAGTTTTTACGCTATGTTCATTGAAGGTTTTACGCTTGGCATCCTTAGCGCGACGCTCGCTCAACCCCTGACCACCGGATTGCCCGAATTCCGGGATGCTGCCTCCGCTCCAAACAAAAGGCCCCGGCTCGCGATGGAGCCGGGGCCAAAAGCGCAGCATATGCAGTTGATGTTGAGCGCGAACAGCTCGTCAGCGATGGCCGTCCGCGCTCTACTCTACCCGCGGTGACGAGCGCGGCTGTACGGCGTATCCACCATGGGCAGATCCGGACGCAGCTTGCCGTCGAATGCGTGGTAGGCGTTCTGCACGGCGGGCGCCGTGGGGATCGTTGCGATCTCGCCGATGCCCTTACCGCCGTATGCCACGGGCAACAGCTCGTCCTTCTCCACGTAAATGGCGTGGATATCCGGAATCTCGGGCGCACGGAACAGCCCGAGCGTGCCGTACCTTGCCTGGGGTACGCAGTCCTTGAGCGGCCAGTCCTCGGTAAGCGCATAGCCCATACCCATGAGCACGCCGCCTTCGATCTGGCCCTGGATGGAGATGGGGTTGACCACCTTGCCGGAATCGTGCGCGGCATAGACCTCGCTCACGCGGCCGTCATCGTCCAGAATGACCACATGCGTGGCAAAGCCGTAGCAGATGTGGCTCTTGGGGTTGGGAACGTCGGCGCCCAGTTTGTCGGTCGGCTCCAGATACACGTAGCCAAACTCGCATCCCTCGAGCGCCTTGATGGCAGCCGCAGGATCCTGAGGATGCATACCCTGGCCGGCGACGAGCTCCTGCGTGTGCAGCTGATAGGCGCGACCGTCGTCATACTCGATCTTGACGCCGTCGCCATGCGCGCTCACGGGAGTATCGGGTGCGGGCTTGCCGGCCTCGATGTCAAGCATGGCATCGCGCAGCAGGAAGGCGGCACCGCGCACGGCCTCGCCGGTCACGACCGTCTGACGCGAGCCAGACGTGGTGCCGGAGTCGGGAGCATTCTCGGTGGAGCACTCGCCGTTGGCGATGCAGCGAAGCGGCAGACCGCAGGCCTCGGCAACGTCCTGCAAAAAGACGGTGTTGCAGCCCTGGCCGATGTCGGACGTGGCGGCATAGACCACGGCCACGCCGTTCTCGATGCGAATCTTGCAGCGGCCGGCATCGGGCAGGCCCACGCCCACGCCGGCGTTCTTCATGGCGCAGGCGATGCCGGCGTGGCCGGGATGCGCATAGTAGGCATCCTTGACCTCGAGCAGTGTCTCCTTAAGCGCCGTGGAGCAGTCGGCAATCTGGCCGTTGGGCAGAACCTCGCCCGGCTCGATGGCGTTGCGGTAGCGAATCTCCCACGGATCCAAACCGACCTTTTCGGCCAGCAGGTCGATCAGGCTCTCGAGCGCAAACTCGGACTGGCAAACGCCAAAGCCGCGGTACGCACCGGCGGGCGGGTTGTTGGTGTAGTAGCCAAAGCCGCGAATGTCGGTGTTCTGGTACTTGTAGGGGCCGACGGCATGCGTGCAGGCGCGCTCGAGCACCGGGCCGCACAGCGACGCGTAGGCGCCGGTATCAAAGTTGATCTCGCAGTCCAGGCCGGTAAAGTTGCCCTCGGCGTCGCAGCCCAGTGTAAAGGTGCCGTCCATGGCGTGGCGCTTGGGATGGAAAGCGAGCGACTCGGCACGCGTGAGCTTGCACTTCACAGGACGCTGGAACTTATATGCGGCGAGCGCAGCCAGGTGCTGGACCGAAACGTCCTCCTTACCGCCAAAGCCGCCACCCACGAGCATGGTCTCGACGACCACGCGCTCGGGCTCGTTGTCCCAGCCAAACATGTGGGCGCACTCTTTGCGCGTGTCGTAAGCACCCTGGTCGGTCGACTGCACCTTGACGCCGTTCTTGTACGGGAAGGCAACGGCGCACTCGGGCTCCAAGAAGGCATGCTCGGTAAAGGGCGTGGTAAAGCGCTGCGTCACGGTGAACGCGCTCTCTGCCAGCGCCTTGGCGGCGTCGCCGCGCGTCACGTGACGGCTCTGGCACACGTTGTCCTTGAGCTCCACCGTGTTGCCGAAGGCAAAGAAGCTGTCGTGCAGGCGCGGGGCGTCAGCAGCCCTGGCCTCGACAATGTTACGCACGGGCTCCAGCGGCTCGTAATCGATCTTTACGAGCTTCTTAGCCTTCTCGAGCGTCGCTTCGTCCTCGGCGACCACCAGCACGATGGCATCGCCCACGCAGCGGGTGATATCGCCCTGGGCGATCATGACGTCCCAGTCCTGGATAAGGTGGCCGACTTGGTTGACCGGCACGTCCTCGGCGCGCAGGATGCCCACCACGCCGGGCAGGGCCTCGGCCTTGGAAGTGTCGATGGAGAGCACGCGGGCGCGCGGATACTTGGAGCGCACGGCGCTGGCGTAGGTCAGACCCGGCTGATCGAGCTCGTCGATGTCGTCGGGATACTTGCCCTCGCCGAGCACCTTCTTGCGCACGTCGATACGAAAGGCGCGCTTGCCTACGCCGTAGTTGTCGCCGCGCTCCAGATCCTCGTCGATCTGCTTTTCGCCGCGGAGCACCGCAGCGGCCAGCGAAATGCCCTCGATAATCTTCTTGTAGCCGGTGCAGCGGCAGACGTTGCCGCGGATGGCGTACTTGATCTGCTCCTCGGTGGGCTCGGGGTCCTCGGCGATGAGCGCCGCACCCGCCATGACCATGCCGGGGATGCAAAAACCGCACTGCACGGCGCCCACGGCACCAAAGGCGTACACAAAGGCCTCGCGCACGTCCTGGGGCAGGCCCTCGACGGTCACGATGTTGCGGCCGGCGGCAAGAGCGGTGGTCAGTACGCATGCCTTGACGGCCGCACCGTCCACATGGATGGTGCAGGTACCGCAGGCGCCCTCGGAGCAGCCGTCCTTAGCGGAATGGATGTGCAGGTCGTCGCGCAAGTAGCGGAGCAGCGGCTTGTTCTGAGTCGTCGTGCGCTCGACGCCGTTAACGGTAAAAGTGAATTCCTGTGCCATGGTGATTCCCTTCTACACGCCGGCGGCGATGCCGGTGCGGTCGTGGATGGCGCCATGCGGGCAGACGACAGCGCACATGCCACACGACAGGCAGTCCGCGCCGTCGATATGGGCGCAGTTGTCCTCGATGCGGATAGCGCCGGCAGGGCACTTTTTAGCGCACATGCCGCAACCGATGCAGCTCGTGTCGCAGATCTTGCGCGCAATGGCGCCCTTGTCGGTGTTGTTACAGCGCACCAGGATGTTCTGGTAGCCGGGAACGAAGGCAATCACGCGCTGTGGACACGCCATGCCGCACAGGCCACAGCCCGTGCACTTGGAGCGATCCACGCGGGCGATGCCATCGACCAGCGCAATGGCACCGTGGGGACAGGCCGTGACACAGGCGCCACAGCCAATGCAGCCTTCGCTGCAGCGGGCGTCGCCACCTGCGGAGGCGCAACCGCTTCCGCAGGCAACGTAGGCCACGTTATGTTGAATGGATTTGGCCATAAGAGACTCGCCTATTTCTTAAGGAGATACGGATAGCTGTCGCGCACGGCCTTGATGGTCAGGCGGACGGCCTCGGGCAGACCGGTGTTGACGGCATCGACCGAGACGGTGCGGACCGTGCCGGCGACGCGGACTTTAAAGTGGTCCTCGTCCACAGCAAGGAAGCCCTCGTTCTCGGAGTTCTCCATGTCCTGATCGCTCCAGAACAGGGTGAGCTTGTCCTTGTAGGGACGACCCTCCTGGTAGGGGCAGAACACGGCGCAGTTGCCGCACTCGTTGCACATGCCGTCGACATGGACGACCTGATGCTTGGCCAGGCCCGGCACCTTAATTGCCACGTTGGCGCGGTTGGGGCACACGTCGCAGCAGACCTCGCACACCGAGCCGCAGCCCAGGCAGCGGGTCTTGGTGCAATTGCGCTTGTCACGGCATAGCGACCCCTTGCGCTCGTAGCAGGTGTCCTCGCGGCCGGCCTGCTCGTTGCAGTCGACGTACTTGTTAAAGTCCACGCCGGCGATGGCGCGGGCGACTTCGGCGGCGTCGGCAATAGCCTCGACCACGGTGGCAGGACCGCGACGGCAGTCACCGGCAGCCCAAACGCCCTCGACGCCGGTGGAGGTGGCGGCAAGGCGGCCGCGACGGTCGTGCTCGACGCCCGCGGCGTCGTACAGGCTGGCATCGATGCCCTCGCCCACGGCGCAAATCACCGTGGTGGCGGGAAGCTCGACGGTCTCGCCCGTGGCGATGGGGCTGCGACGGCCGCTTGCATCCGGCTCGCCAAGTTCCATGACGTCGCAGGTCAGCACGGCGCCGTTGAGCGCCTTGGGCGCCAGCAGCTCGCAGAACTCAACGCCGTCGGCAAGAGCAAGATCGAGCTCTTCCTCGTCGGCGGGCATCTGCTTCTTGGTGCGGCGATACACTAGGCGCACGTTCTTCACGCCAGCAAGGCGCTTGGCCACGCGGGCCGCGTCCATGGCGGTGTTGCCGGCGCCAATGACCACGACGTCCTCGCCCAGCTCGAGCTTCTCGCCCTTCTTGGCGGCCTCGAGGAACTCCAGCACGTCGAACTCGGCACCCTCGCCCAAGCCCGCAGAGCCGGGCATCCAGGCACCAGTGGCCACGACTACGTCGGTAAAGCCCTGGGCCTTGAGCTCGTCAATGGACTCCACGCGGGCGTTGAGCTGCACCTTGGCGCCAAAGGCCAGACAGAGCTCGGCATCGTGGGAGATATCGTCGCTCGCGATACGGAACTCGGGGATCACGTGACGGACCACGCCGCCGAGAGAGTCGCGGGCCTCGAAGATAGTAACGGGCACGCCGGCGCGCGTCAGGAAGAACGCCGTCGCCAGGCCGGCCGGGCCGCCGCCGATAACGGCAACGTTGCGCTCGCCGTCGTTGGCGATGGCCTGGGCGCGCAGCTTGGGCAGCACGGCGGTCATGGCCTCGCGGGCGGCCTTGAGCTTGCTGGCGCGAATCTGGGCGCCCTCGGGCTCGTAGAATGCACGCTCGCAGGCACGGCCGCAGGGATGCGGGCAGATGGTACCGGTAATGAACGGCAGGGCGTTGCGCTCGATGATGATGTTGAGCGCGTCCTCGTAGCGGCCCTCGTCAACAGCCGCCAGATAGGCAGGGATATCCTGCTGGATGGGGCAGCTCGTACGGCACGGCGTGGTAAAGCAGTCGGAAAGCGGGCTCTTGCCAGCGACCTTGCGGTCGGGCAGCGGACGCAGCGGCTTCTTGTAGAGCGGGTTGGTGAGTGAGTCGGTCTGGATCGCGGTCACGGCCTCGAGAGAGACGCCCGCGAACGGCTTGCCGTCCAGATCGGTAAACTCGCCGGCCATCTGGCTAAAGCGCTCGTAGCCACCGGGCTTGAGCACGTCGGTCGCCAGGGTGACGGGCCAAATACCGGCATCATACAGGGCGCGGATGTTGTAGACCGTGGCACCACCGGAGTAGCTGATGCGCAGCTTGCCGTCAAACTGCTCGGTAATGCGGCGGGCGGCCTCGATGGTCAGTGAGAACAGCGAACGGCCGGACATGTACATCTCGGTGGAAGGCAGCTCGTTCCTCGTCACGTCGACGGGGAACGTGTTGGTCAGCTTGACGCCAAACTCCAGGCCGCGCTCGGCGCACAGGGCAATCAGGCGCTCGAACATGGGCACGGCGTCGGCCCACTGCAGGTCCTCGCGGAAGTGCATATCATCAAAGACGATGTAGTCAAAGCCCAGCTCGTTCAGACGCTGGCGGGCAAACTCATAGCCCAGCAGCGTGGGGTTGCACTTGATGTAGGTGTTGAGGCCCTTCTCGGTGATGAGGTAGGTCGCGATGCGCTCGATCTCGGCGGGCGGGCAGCCATGCAGCGTGGACTCGGTGATGGAGTTGGAGACGCGTGCCGGGATGGACTCGACAAACGCGGCGTCGACATGCTCAAACTTGTCCAGGTTGGCGAGTGCCCAGGCACGGCACTCGTTCCAGACGTCGGAGCCGCTGGCATCCTTCATGCCCTCGATGTAGGCGTCGACCTTGGGGCTCTTAATGCCCTCCAGGTCATAGCCCACCGACATGTTGAAGACAAAGCCGTCCGGGCTGCCCAGACCGTACTCGCGAGCGATCAGGTGGCAGGCAAACCATGCCTTCACGTACTCGGCAAAGGCCTGCGGAACCTCGAGCTCGGTAGACCATTCGCAGTTGTAGCACTCGTCCTGAGCCACGATGCAGGGCTTGTTGACGCACTTGGAGAGCTCCTCGCCGTCCATAACCTGGACGGTCTTGAGCTCAAAGAAGCGAGAACCGGCCACATAAGAGGCCACGATGTTCTGGGCCAGCTGCGTATTGGGACCGGCAGCCGGGCCAAACGGAGTCTCGATGCGCTCGTCAAAAATGGGAAGCGCACCCTCCTGGTTGGTCGCGACCATCTTACGCACGCCAAAGATGGCGTCCTGGGTCTTGTGCTCCTCGATGATCCAGTTCATCAGCTGCGAAAACGGGATCGGCCTCATGATGTCGCTCATAGTGAGCTCCTCTCTGTAACGCCCGGCGAGACCGCGCGGCGGGCGCAAATACGGTGTAGCGCTAGCACAGCGCCGGCGACCCCGCGGAGGCCGCCTATGCGCGCGTCGGATGCGGCGAAACATCCGACGCGCGCGAATCTCCAATTGGAATTAGTACACGCGATCGTTGAGCGTGCTCCAGAGCTTCTTGGACTCGGCCATGGTCCACGCGTTGATCTTGTCCTCATCAATCCCAACGAACTCACGATCCTTGTACAGGACGCGGCCGTTGATGATGGTGGTGCGGCAGTTTTTGCCCATCATGCCAAAGAGCATGTGGCCGTCGATATTCTCCTCGCTCAGCGGCGTAAAGGGCTTGTAGTCCATGACGATGACATCGGCGGCAGCGCCGGCCTCGAGCACGCCGAGCTTGCGATCGAAGTACTTGCTCGCCATCTTGGCGTTGTTCTCGAACAGCATGGTCATGGCCTCGCACCAGCCCACGTTGGGCATGGCGGCGTTGTGGCGCTGAATGATCAGGAAGACCTTAAGGCTCTCGAGCATATCGTGGGTGTAGGCGTCGGTGCCCATGCACACGGGGATACCGCGGCGGAAGAACTCGAGCACGGGGGCGCAGCCCACGGCGTTGCCCATATTGGATTCGGGGTTGTTGACGAGCCAGGTACCGGACTCCTTGACGATATCCATCTCGGCAGGCGTCACGTGGATGCAGTGGCCGAGCATGGTGTCGGGACCCAGCAGATTGTGCTGCAGCAGGCGCTCGACGGGGCTGATGCCACCGCGGTTGAGGCGGGAGTCCCACACGTCATTCATGCCCTCGCACACATGGATGTGGAAGCCGGTCAGGCCGTTGTTGGCCTCGGCCATCTTATCCATGGTCTCGTCCGACAGCGTAAAGGTGGCATGTCCGCCAAACATGGCGGCGATCATGTGGTTGTCGTTATCGCGACGCTCCTTGGCGGCCCACTGGGCAAACTCGGCGTTCTCGGCAATGGCCTGGTCGCATTTTTCCTGGCCGCGGCGGTCGGAGACCTCGTAGCACAGGCACGAACGCATGCCCAGCTCCTGAGCTGCATCCTTAATGGTAAAGAGGCTTCCCGGGATTTCGCAGAAGCTCGCATGGTGATCGAAGATCGTGGTGACGCCATCGCGGATGGAGTCAAGAATCGTGGCATAGGCGCTGGCCTTGGTGCCGTCGAGCGTCAGGTTGTCGTCGATCTTCCACCACTGCTGCTCAAGATTCTCCAGGAAGTTGGTGGGGTTGCAGCCCTTAATGGCAAGGCCGCGGGCCAGACCCGAGTAGATGTGGGTGTGGCAATTGATGAGTCCGGGCATGATGAGGTTGCCCTGGGCGTCGACGTACTCGGCATCCGGGTACTTGGCCTTGAGCTCGCACTCGGGGCCCACTTCGACGATCGTATCTCCGTCAATGGCGACCGCACCGTTGGGAATGAACGGGGTCTGAGCGTTGCGAGTAAAGACGGAACCGTTAGCGACCAGAAGCATGAATGCTCCCTTCAACATCAGGGGCGGGGTTTGACACCTCTGACATGGCGGAGTGCGAAGCGCCGGCCTACACCGGAAACGGGCCCTCTCCCGTCAACGCTTCACCAAAGGGACAAACCCTTTGAAGTGCGGCTTGGCGCCGCATGGCGTCGGCGGACGAGGCGATGCGCCCGCCGACGAATAGCACCGAATTGGTTACTTCTTGCTCTCGGGCAAGACCAGATCCACGGCAGCGTCCTTGGCAGCATCGATGTGCTGAGCCACGACCGGCGTCTGCGGAAGGATCAGGTTAAGGACAATGGCCATGATGGCGGTGGGGGTTACGGCATTGGAGCCGATGACGGTGGACACCCAGGCGGGCATACCCTCGCCGGCAAGGCAACCGCTGGCCATCCAGATACCCAGGCCAAAGACGACGGAGGTGCCGACGATGGTGGTAGTGCGCTGCGTGAGGCCCTCGCGGGTGAACATGCGCACGCCGTTCATGGTGATGGTGCCAAAGACGCCGACGGTCGCGCCGCCGATAACGGGCTGCGGGATAGCGGAAAGGACGGCAGAGAGCTGCGGGAACAGACCGGCGATGGCAAAGACGGCCGCGATGATCACAAAGACCCACTTGTTGACGACCTTGTTGGAGCAGATGATGCCCACGTTCTGGCCAAGGGCGCTGGTGGGAAGACCGCCCAGCAGGCCGCCGACCATAGAGGTAAGGCCCTGGGACACGATAGCGCCGGAGAGCTCGCGCTCGGTGGGCATACGGTCGATGGAGCCCAGGCAGGCGGCGGAGACGTCACCGATAACCTGGATGGCAACCATGGGGAACACAACAGCGAGGGTAATGCAGACTTCGGGATCAAACTCGAGCGCGTAGGGCATGAGCTTGGGAAGGGCGAAGACCTGAGCGGTGGCGACGCTGGAGAAGTCGATCATGCCAAAGGGGATCGAAACGATCATGCCAACGATCATGCCAAAGAACACGGATCCCAGCTTGAGCGTGCCCTTGCCAAAGTTGGCGAGCGCAAAGACCACGGCGAAGGTGATAAGAGCGACGCACCAGGCCTGCGGAGTGCCCCACAGCGGCGTACCCATACCGCCGGCCATATACTTGACGGCCGTGGGATACAGCGAAACGCCGATGGAGAAGATGACCGTACCGGTCACGACGGGCGGGAACAGCCACTTGATCTTGCTGTAGGCCAGACCAAAGAGGACCGCGACGGCGCCGCCGACGATCTCGCCGCCCAGCAGCGCACCAAAGCTAAAGCCCGAGGCACCCATGGCCTGCAGAGCCGGCAGGAACGCGAACGAAACGCCCATGACGATGGGCAGGCCGCCGCCGATGCGACGGAAGGGAGCGAAGGCCTGAAGGGCCGTATCGATCGCCGAAAGAATGAGCGCGACCTGGATGATGTCGGTGCTCTGCTGGCTATTAAAGCCGTAGACGCCGGCCATGATGACCGCCGGGGTAATGATGCCGGCAAACGATGCCAGTACGTGCTGAAGGGCACACGGGATCATTTCCTTAACGGGAGGCATGCCTTCGCGAGTGAACAGGGCTTCAGTGCCGTTCGTAACCGTCTCCTGGGTCATTTGACCACCAATCCTCGAAGTAGTTGTTTTCGCATCTAACGCTCTATTGTGACGCAGTGCGGGGTTGAGGTTGTGCCTTCGTTGCATATCGTATTAAAGATGATTCTCATTCTCAATAATAATTTTTTGTTATCATACTATTCTTAAGCTGAAATAACGCATTTCCGCAGGTCAGGAAAGTGTCTGGTCAAAATAACATCTAACTTTTCTTTTGGTCAACCGTTTACCGCTAAATTCCTACCGTTCGTCTGCATTACGCAATGTACCTGCGGATATACGAGATGATGGGCAGCGTGTTACCATGAGAAAAAATTGTTATGAACATTTCCGATTTCACCCAAAGGAGTTGCCCGTGAACGAGACCGTACGTCGCTTTTTGCCGATGGTCGATTTTCTGGAGCAGATACTCGGCAAAAACAGCGAGATCGTGCTGCACGATTTCTCGGATCCCGACCACGCCATCGTCGATATTCGCAACGGCATCGTGAGCGGCCGCAAGGTCGGCGGTCCCGCTACCGATCTGGCACTCAAGATCATGCACGATCCCAAGTATCGCGACCTGCCGTTTATTACGGGCTACGAGGGGCGCGGCGCCGGAGGCAAGACGTTGGAGTCAGCGACGTACTTTATCCGCGAGAATGACGAGATCGTCGGTATGCTCTGCGTTAACACCGACCTCTCGACTGTGCGCTCCATCAACGCCATGGCTCAGCAGCTCATGGCCTGCTTCGACGCTGTGCCGAGGCAGGCGGAGCCCGCGTCTATCGAAGTCGAAAGTCTTTCGGAGTCTACACAGGAGCTCATTGACCGCAGTATTTCCGAGTTGCTGAGCGCGCGCGGGCTGGATGTAGCGTCGCTTGGTCAGAGCGACCGCGTGGACGTCATTCGCCACCTCAACGGCAACGGGGTGTTCATGCTCAAGGGCGCCGTGGCCTGCGCCGCCACCGCGCTGGGCATCTCGGAGCCCAGCGTCTACCGCTACCTGCAAAAAGTTCGCAAGGAGGGCTAACGAGCAAAATGGAGCGCGGCTCCACAAGCGATCCGTCACTTAACAAAAGACCCTGCAGCTCGCACGCGCTGCAGGGTCTTTTTGCATGTCATGTTTAGTTGTTGCCAACGCCTTAGAGAGCGGCGACGACCTCGATCTCGACCAGACCGCCAGCCGGAAGGGCGGCAACCTGGAAAGCGCTGCGCGCGGGGAACGGGGCCTCGAACTTGGAGGCGTAGATCTCGTTCACGGCAGCGAAGTCGGCAATGTCGGCCAGGTAGACCGTGGTCTTGACGACATCGGCAAACGTAGCGCCGGCGGCAGTCAGCAGGGCCTCGACGTTAGCAAGGGACTGCTTGGCCTGGGCCTCGACGCCCTCGGGCATCTTGCCAGTTGTGGGGTCGATGCCCAGCTGGCCGGACAGGAACACCATGTTGCCGGTCTGGATACCGGGGGAATACGGTCCGATGGCTGCGGGTGCGTTATCGGAAGACACGACGGTCTTGCTCATGTTTTTCTCCTTACGATCAGATAGAGAGCGTGAGCGCGGCGTTCGCACCGGGAGGCACAATTCGGTCTGAACACCGCGCTTGATTTGGGATAGTACTCAAGGTTTCTGTTTGATGCAAGAATATTATCAGCTGGAGAGAATATTTTATCGCCCAACGGCGCCCGTTGGCAGCTGAACGGTTCTCCACGGGGTCAGCCAGCCTAAGCTGCTGAAGACTTTATCCCGCTTGGAGCACGGGCATCGCCTGCCGCAACGGCACCACTATACTTTTGAATATCTGAGCATTTTGAAAGGCAGGATATGACCGCAACCGCCAGTCGAACCACCAACCGCAGACCCGAGCTTTTGGCGCCCGCCGGAGGGCCCGAGCCCTTTGCCGCCGCGCTCGCTGCCGGGGCAGACGCCATCTACTGCGGCATGGGCAGCTTCAACGCCCGCCGCAAGGCAACCAACTTTACCGACGAGGCCTTTGAGCAAGCCTGCCGCGCCGCGCATCTAGCCGGGTCGCGCGTCTACGTCACGGTAAACATCGTCATCAAGCAGTCTGAGATGGGCGATGCGCTGCAACTCATCCATCGCTGCTCCACGCTGGGCGCCGACGCCTTCATTATCCAGGACTGGGGTCTGTTCTTTGAGGTCAAGCGCACCATGCCCGGCATCGAGACACACATCTCGACCCAGGCGAACATCCACGACGACCGCGGAACCCTTTGGTGCCGTGAGCAGGGCGCCGACCGCGTGACTCTCTCGCGCGAGCTCTCCATCGACGAGATCGCCGCCATTCACAACGCCGCGCCCGATGTGGACCTTGAGGTCTTTAGCCACGGTGCCATCTGCTTTTGCTACTCGGGTCTGTGCCTGCTGTCGAGCTTTGCCATGGCTGGCCGCTCGGCCAACCGCGGCATGTGCGCCCAGCCCTGCCGCCTACCCTACAAGCTAATTGACGAGAACGGCCGCTCGCTCTCCCCTGCCGGACGCGAGCGCGCGCTGTGCCCGCGCGACACCAACACTTCGCAGCTTGTTCGCCGTCTGTATGACGCCGGCGCCGCATCGCTCAAGCTCGAGGGCCGCATGAAGGCCCCCGATTACGTGTATTCCATCGTCGACGTGTATCGTCATCAGATTGATGACATGCTGGCCGATGTTTCGACCTCTAAGGATGAGGATGCGGCCCGCCAGCGACAGCTCAAGCGCTGCTTTAACCGCGACTTTACGCACGCCTACCAAGACGGTACCTCGGGTGACGAGATGATGAGCTACGAGCGCTCCAACAACCGCGGCCAGATCGTGGGCACGGTGCTGGGCAGCCGCCCGGCCAACCGCGATGTGCGCGGCCTCAAGCCCGACGACCGCCGTCGGCGCGCCGCCATCGCCCGCATTGAGTTGTTTGAGCCCGTGGGCAAGGGCGACCTGCTGGAGCTTCGCCACGATATCGAGTTTGACCAGTTCCTGACCACCATTGCCGCCGATGATGCCGCCGCCGGTGACATCATCGAGTGCCGCGTGCCTCGCAGCATGCCCGAGGGCTGCCGCGTGCGCGTGATTCGAAGCCAGCGCGCCATTGACGCTGCCGGCGCCGCGCTCAAGCGCGATGTGCTGCGCCGCCGCGCCGTTGATGTAACCGTTGTGGCGCGTTTGGGCGAACCGTTTGCCGTCACGCTTACTTGCTGCGACGCCCCTTCGCTTACGGCCACGGCCACGGGCTTTACCGTCGAGGCCGCCAAGACCCGCGCGGTCGAGGCGTCCGATCTGGTAGAGCATGTGGGCCGCATGGGGTCCTCGCCCTTTGAGTCCGCGAGCTTTGATGTGGCGCTCGATAAGGGCTGCGGCATGGGCTTCTCCGCTGTGCACAAGGTGCGCGCCGCCGCCTGCAAGGCGCTGGAGGAGGCCATTCTGGCACCGTATGACGAGCGTGCCCGCACGCTCGAGCTGCCGGTGCTCGACAAATGTACGCGGCCCATGCCCGAGCACTACCGCGACGAGCCGCAGATCTGCGCCACCGTCACCTCGCTCGAGGCCGCCGAGGCAGCGCGAGCGGAGGGTGCAACGCGCATCTACATGACCACCGACGCGCTCGATGCGGCCGAGCTCTCCCCCGCCGATGCGTTTGAGCAGGGCATCGTGCCCGTGCTCGACGAGGTCTGCCGCGCCGTTGACCACGAGCGCGTCGACCCGTGGGTTGTTGCCGGCGCCACGGTCGCTATTGGCAACATCTCTGAGCTTGCCCTGGCCGCCCAGGTTGGCGCCACGGCCGAGATTCGCTCTTGCCTGCCGGTGCACAACACGCCCTGCATGGAGGCGCTTGCCGAGCGCGGGGCCGGTGCGTTTTGGCTCTCGCCCGAGATCACGCTCGACGAGATTGTCTCGTTCGGCGCCGCCGCGCCCGCGACTCTGGGCATCACCGTCTTTGGCCGCCCACGCGTCATGACAAGCGAGCATTGCATTCTGCAGGTTGCCAACGGCTGCATCCACGATTGCGCCAACTGCCGCCTGCGTGCCCGCAAGCTCTCGCTCAAGAATATCGACGGCAAGGTCATGCCCGTACGCACCGACATCCATGGCCGCTCTCGCTTGTACGATGCTTACCCCATCGACCTCACGCCGCAGGTACCGCAGTTGCTCGACGCCGGCGTCCGTCGTCTTATGGTCGACGGAACCTTGCTCGAGGCCGATGAGATTGGCCGTGCCGTCGCTCGCGTCCGTCGCGCCGTCGAGGCGGCTCAAGCCGGCCGCAAGCCCGCCGCCCGCCTGCGCGGCGCCACCTCGGGCTGCATGTTTGTGGGAATTAGCTAATCGAAAGGCTTACACGTGAACGAAGAACCTCAAGTCCTCTACTGCGACGCCTGGCTCATGGCTATCGATAAGCCTGCCGGCATGATCGTCCACGGTGACGGCACCGGCGAGCGCACACTTACCGACTACGCCAGCGACCTGCTGCTGGCGATGGGCGACGGCTTTGCCGCGACCGACATGCAACCGCTCAACCGCTTGGACCGCGACACCACCGGCGTGGTGTTGTTCTCGCTCGACAAGCGGACGCAGCCCGCTTTTGACCAGATGGTCATCGACCACGCATTCGAAAAGCACTATCTGGCGCTCGCCGAGGGCAAGATCGACTGGAACGAAAAGCTCATCGACAAGCCCATCGCCCGCGACCGCCACGACAGCCGCAAGATGCGCGTCGGCGCCAGCGGCAAGCCGTCTCAGACGCGCGTGAAGGTGCTCAAGCGCCTTAAGAGCCGCCGAGGCCTGCCCACGCGCTCGTATATCGATGTCGAGCTGCTCACCGGCCGCAAGCACCAAATCCGTGTGCACCTGGCAAACGAGCATCATCCCCTGGTTGGCGACGACCTATACGGAACGCCGCGCCCCTGCGGCCTGATGCTCCACGCCCACAGCGTGTCCTTCACGCATCCCGTAACCGGCGAGCACATCCACATCGAAGCCCCCTGCCCCTGGGAGCCCTAAACCACCACAATGGGGACAGGCACCTTTGTGGTGGTTTTGCCGCAATGGCCCAGCCACGGTCCCAAAACGTCTCGATCTGTAACAGTTAGAACCCATTTTCCGGCCTATCTGTTACAAATCGAGACATTCGAATCCCCCTTAAGGGAAAATCTCAATCTGTAACAACAACTCGGCAAAATCGGCCCAAGATGTTACAGATCGAGACAAAGGGACGGCGCGGTTCGGAAGAATCTCAATCTGTAACATCTAGCCCACTTTTAACGGTCCAGTTGTTACAGACTTAGACAAAACCGGTAGACAACGAAAGCGGCAACGCCCGTGATAGACGTTGCCGCTTTTCTATTGAGAAAACTACTCGGTTTTCGTTACTAATCGCCGCAGCGGGGACAGGCACCTTTGTGGTGGTTTTGGCCTTGTCCCATCGCTAGACCGTGATGACGTTGTCCATCGACTGGTACTTGGCGGGTACTTCGCCCGCAGTGATGATCGTTGCATCGCGAAAGTCCGCGAACTTGACGGGCGCCACCATGCCAAATTTGCTGGCGTCCGAGATTACGAAGCGTCTGGCGGTATGACGCATCGAGATACGCTTGACCTGCGCTTCCTCGATATCCGGTGTGGTGAGACCTTGCTCGGCGGCGATGCCATTGGAACCCCAAAAACCGCAGTTGAAGTTATAGCGGTCCAGGGTTGCCAAGGCATCGGGACCGACGAGCGCCTCGGTCTCGGGTTTGAGCTCGCCGCCCAACACCACGGTACGCATGCCGCGCAAAGCAAGGTGCTGAGCATGGAGCACGGAATCGGTCACATAGGTGACATCTTCAAGGTGTGGAAGATGCTCGATGAGCCTCAGCGTCGTCGAGCCCGAGTCGATGTATACAAAGCTCTCGGGCTCCACAAGCGCCGCCGCACGGGCGCAGATACGCTCCTTGTCGTCGTTATGGAGGTCGCTGCGCTCGCTGATCGTCAGGTCGCGCGTCACGTGCGCGCGCTCCAGACTTGTCGCACCTCCGTGCACCTTGGCGATACGGTGTGCTCGGTCGAGCGTCTGCAGGTCGCGCCGAATGGTAGACGCCGTCACGCCCAGGGCTTCGGCAAGCTCCGGCACGGTAACCGAGCCGGCCTGCTGCACCATCGACACGATCGCGTTGAGCCTATCTTCCGCAAGCATCGCTTACTCCTCCTCGGGGTACACAACTCCCCAGTCGGCGCGGAGCTTGGTCATAAGCTCCATAACATCAGAAGCATAATCCAGCAGCTCGCGCTTGGAGTCGTCGCCGGCAACGGCCTTCTCCAGGTCGGCCATCTCATAGCACAGGGCGTAAGCCTCGGTGCCGGCGTGGACCTCCTCGCGGTGGCCGTCCGCAGTCCACACGATGGTCGCGTGATCGGCACGCGGATAATCGTTGACCTCGATGTAGCACTTATCGAAGCTGATGACCGAGCGCTTGGGCTGCTTGGAGTGGAGCGTGAGGCTCACCACGCCCAGCTGCTGTTCGGAATTACGGCATACGATGCCGCCCGCAACGTCAACGCCGGTCTCACAGGTATTGCCCAGCGAGACAACCTCAGCGGGCTGGCTCGCCATAAAGAGGCGCATGACAGACAGGGCATACACGCCAATATCGAGCATGGCACCGCCAGCAAGGTTGCGGTTGTAGAAGCGGTTGGTCAGGTCGCCGTACTCCTTATAGCTGCCAAAGTTGAGTTGGGCGAGATTCATGCGGCCGAACTCACCGTCATCCATGCGGCGACGCAGCTCTTGATATAAGGGCATGTGAAGCACCGTGGTGGCGTCCATAAGGACGACGTTGTGATCACCGGCAATGGCGCGGGCCTCGTCGAGCTCGGCGGAGTTGAGGGTAATAGCCTTCTCACAGAGCACGTGCTTGCCGGCTGCCAGAGCGGATCGCAGGTAGGTGATGTGAGTGTTGTGCGGCGTGGTGATATAGACTGCGTCAATGTTCGGATCGGCGTAGAGGTCCTCGACCGTTTCATAGACCTTCTCGATGCCATATTGCTCAGCAAAAGCCTGAGCCTTGGACAGCGTGCGGTTGGCGACGCCCGCAAGCTTGCGACCGGCAAGAGCGAGAGACTGGGCCATCTGGTTGGCGATAACGCCGCACCCGATCACAGCCCAACGAAGCTCGGGAGCCGTAAAGATATCATCGGGGAATGGCTTGTCCTGGACCGAAGTGAACGCTGCTTTTGCGGCTGCTTCGGCGTCGAGCGGAGCCTGTTTGGAATCTGCCATTATGTGCCTCCTGAGTCATCGGAAGTCCTTCATTTCCAACAGCCTTATAATCGCACAAATGCGCGCGCATTTGCTTGTATTTGCGTGTTTATTTGTTTATCGGTCATTATTTAACCATAGTTAGCAGATATTTGCGCGGCCATGCGCATCATCGCGCAAGACTCTGCGCGTAAATGCGCATGCGACAAACCTTGTGAAACATATAGGGGCGGAGCACCATAGCCCTAAAGACAGAGCCAGCTGCATTACTTCACCCCTCTGGGGGCACCAGACATCAAAGGACTGTCCCTAGGTGCCGCTTTCGTTGAAGCCTATCCCAGATGGCCAGATATACAAATCTAAAGACTGTCCCCATCAACTAGCCGTTTAAGAACATCCCCAACGACAAGTCATTTAAGTCTGTCCCCAATGAGTAGGGATAGAAAAAGGCCCGGGTGCCTTGGGGCATCCGGGCCTTTGCTAGCAACTTGATGTTGCGGGCAGCTTAGAACTTGTGGCCGCACTTCTTGCAGACGCGCAGCTTGTTCTTGCCGTCCTTCTCGTGACCGACGCGGGTAACCTTACCGCACTCGGGGCAAACGAGATTGACGTTGGAGGCGTCGATAGGAGCCTCCTGCGAAACGATGCCGCCCTGCTGGTTGGCAGCGTTGGGCTTGACGGCCTTCTTGACGACCGAAACGCCCTCGACAACGACCTTGTTCTCGGCGGGGAGAGCACGCAGGACAACGCCCTGCTTGCCGCGATCCTTACCAGAGAGAACCTGGACCTTATCGCCCTTCTTGATATACATATATCTCCCCTAACTACAGGGTCTCGGGAGCGAGCGAGACGATCTTCATGTACTTCTTGTCACGAAGCTCGCGAGCGACGGGCCCGAAGATACGGGTGCCGACGGGCGAACCATCGTTGTTGATGACAACGCAGGCGTTCTCATCAAAGCGAATGTAGGAGCCATCCTTGCGGCGGATCTCCTTAACGGTGCGAACGACGACGCAACGGACAACGTCCTTCTTCTTGACGTTGGCGCCAGGGGTAGCCTCCTGGACAGCACCGATGAACACATCGCCGATGCCTGCATAACGACGCTTGGAACCGCCAAGCACCTTGATGCAGCGAATCTTGCGAGCGCCGGAGTTGTCGGCGACGTTCAGCATGGTTTGCATCTGAATCATGGTAGATGTTCCTCCGAACTAAGAACCGAAGAGAGGTGCGCAGCCTTTATACGGCCCGTGGTATGCAAGCCAGGCATACGCACATCTTCGGAAACGTACAAGTCGTAAGAGCGACTGCTTATTTAGCGCGCTCGACGACCTCGATGAGGCGCCAACGCTTCATCTTGGACATAGGACGGGTCTCCATAACGCGGACGGTGTCGCCCACGCCAGCCGTGCACTCCTCGTCGTGAGCGTGCAGCTTCTTGGAGCTGGTCATCATCTTGCCGTACTTGGGGTGACGCTTGCGCTCGGTGATGGTGACAACAATGGTCTTGGCACCGGAGACGGAGGTAACGACACCCGTACGGACCTTACGCGAGTTACGCGAATCAGTCATGTTCTCTCCTTAGGTCCTACTCGGCGACAGCGGACTTCTCCGCTGCGATCTCGCGGGCGCGCTGCTCCGTGAGGACGCGAGCGATGTCCTTCTTCACGGTGTTGACGCGAGCGGTGTTGTCCAGCTGGCTGGTGGCCATCTGGAAACGAAGGTTAAAGAGCTCGGCGCGCATTTCCTTCAGCTTCTCAACGAGCTGAGCGTCCGAGAGCTCACGAATCTCTGCGGGCTTCATTAGTTCTCCTCCTTGGCGGCGGCGGCGTCCTCAGCAGCCCACTTGGCCTCGAGAGCGGCCTCCTCAGCCATCTCCTTCTCGATGCGCTGCTCAGCGTTCTTAGCAGCAACAATCTTGGTCTTGATGGGAAGCTTGTGCTGTGCAAGACGCAGAGCCTCGCGAGCGACCTCCTCGGGCACGCCCTTGACCTCGAACATGATGCGGCCGGGCTTGACGACGGCCACCCACTCCTCGGGGTTACCCTTACCAGAACCCATGCGAGTCTCGGCAGGCTTCTTGGTGATGGGCTTATCGGGGAAGATCGTGATGTAGACACGACCGCCACGCTTCATGTAGCGGGTCATGGCAATACGAGCGGCCTCGATCTGACGGTTGGTGATCCAATGGGCCTCGAGAGCCTGGATACCAAACTCGCCGAAATGCAGCTCGGTATTACCCTTGGCCTGGCCCTTCATGGAGCCACGCTGCACCTTGCGGTGAAGAATACGCTTAGGGGCAAGCACTACTGACCCCTCCTCTCGGAGTTACGACGACGAGGACGGGAAGAGCCCTCGAGTGCAGGGTTGGGAACAGGCTGGCCCGGGAGCTTCTCGCCCAGGTAGATCCAGACCTTCACGCCGCAAGCGCCCATGGTGGTGCTGGCGACAGCCGTGCCGTAGTCGATCTTGGCACGAAGGGTGTGCAGAGGCACGCGACCCTCGCGGTACCACTCACGACGGCCCATCTCGGCACCGCCGAGACGACCGGAGCACTGGATACGGATGCCCTTGGCGCCGGCCTTGCGGGCGGACTGGACAGCCTTGCGCATAGCACGACGGAAGGCAACGCGGCCCTCGAGCTGCTCAGCAATGGACTGAGCAACGAGGTTGGCGTCGAGCTCGGGGCGCTTGATCTCGACAACGTCGACGGAGAGCTGGCCCTTGGAGACGCCAGCGACCTTCTCGAGCTCGGTGCGGAGGGTATCGATCTCGGCACCCTTCTTACCGATGACAACGCCGGGGCGAGCGGTGAGGATGATGACCTTCACCTTGTCGCCAGCGCGCTCGATCTCGACGCGGGAGACAGCTGCGCGGGAAAGACGCTTCTCGAGGTACTTGCGGATCTCGAGATCGTTACCGAGGGTCTTAGCGTAATCCTTCTCTGCGAACCAGCGGGAGCGCCAGTTCTCGGTGATGCCAAGACGGAAGCCGGTGGGGTAGACTTTCTGACCCATACAGCTTTACGCCTCCTTTCGAGGAGCAACGACGACGGTGATGTGGGAAGTACGCTTCAGAATGCGAGAAGCGGAACCCTTGGCGCGGGGACGGATGCGCTTAAGCGTCGGACCCTCGTCAACATAGGCAGCGGCGACAACCAGGTTGTCGGCACGCAGACCATTGTTGTTCTCGGCGTTCGCAACGGCGGAACGGAGAACCTTCTCGACATCCACGGCGACGGCGCGGTCGCAGAAGTGGAGGATGTCGAAGGCCTGAGCGACAGGCTTGCGGCGGATCAGATCGACCACCAGGCGGGCCTTGCTGGGGGAAACACGCACGTACTTAGCGACGGCGCGAACCTCGGTGGCCTCAGTTTCAATAGACTTAGTTGCCATTTACGGTTAACCCCCTATTTGGCCTTGTGGCCACGGAACGTACGAGTCGGCGCGAACTCGCCGAGCTTGTGACCAACCATGGACTCGGTAACATACACGGGCACATGCTTGCGGCCGTCGTGGACGGCGATGGTGTGACCAACCATCTCGGGGAAGATGGTGGACGCGCGGGACCAGGTCTTCACGACGTCCTTCTTGCCAGCCTCGTTCATCGCGGTGATACGCGAGAGAAGGCGAGTCTCCACGAACGGGCCCTTTTTGAGACTTCTGCTCATAAGTGCTTTCTCCTAAAACTCGGTATCCGAAATTACTTCTTACGGCGACGAATGATGTGCTGGTTCGAGACCTTCTTCTTCTTGCGCGTACGAAGGCCCTTCGTCGGCTTACCCCAGGGGGTAACAGAGGGACGACCAGAGGTGTGGTTCTTGCCCTCGCCACCGCCGTGCGGGTGGTCGACAGGGTTCATGACGGTACCGCGGACGGTCGGGCGCACGTTCATGTGACGCTTACGGCCGGCCTTGCCGATGACGATGTTGGAGTGATCGGCGTTGCCGACCTCACCGACGGTGGCGCGGCAGGTAACGAGGATGCGGCGCATCTCGGAGGAAGGCATACGGACGATAGCGTACTTGCCCTCCTTACCCATCAGCTGGCAGGAGTTACCGGCGGAACGGGCGATAGCAGCGCCCTTGCCCGGCTGGAACTCGACGGCGTGGATGAGCGTACCGACGGGGATGTCGGCGAGGGGCAGAGCGTTGCCCGGCTTGATGTCGGCGTCAGAACCGGACATGACGGTCTGACCGACCTCGAGGCCCTTGGGGGCCAGGATGTAGCGCTTCTCACCGTCAGCGTAGTGCAGCAGAGCGATGCGAGCGGAACGGTTCGGATCGTACTCGATCGTGGCAACCTTGGCGGGCACGCCGTCCTTGTTGCGCTTGAAGTCGATCACGCGGTAACGACGCTTCACGCCGCCGCCCTGGTGGCGGGTGGTGATGCGGCCGTTGTTGTTACGACCGGCCTTCTTGGGCAGGGGCTCGAGAAGAGACTTCTCGGGCTTGGTGCAGGTGATCTCGGAGAAGTCGGAGATCGTCTGCCAACGCCTACCAGCGGAGGTCGGCTTAAGGTGCTTTACAGCCATTACAATCCCTTTCAATAGGAATCCGTTAGCCATCGCAGACAGGGATTCGAGGTTCTGCCTCGGGTGCGATGACACCGGACGTATACACGGCTCCGGGCGTGTCCATTTTATACGCCCAAAACCTTGAGCTCTCGCCTCCCCTATTTGGGAGGCATGAGCTCACTCAACAGCAGCGAGTCTTAGGCCTGGTTGCCAAAGACCTCGATGGTGTCGCCCTCGGCCAGCGTGACGATGGCCTTCTTCCAAGAACGGGTCTTGCCGGCGACATAGCGCACGCGCTTGGTCTTGGGCTTGACCGTCAGGGTGTTCACGCGAACGACCTTGACGCCGAAGATCTCCTCGACAGCGTCCTTGATCTGATACTTGTTAGCATCCTTGGCGACCTCGAACGTGTACTTGTTCTGCTCCATGCCGGAGAAGGAACGCTCGGACACGATCGGACGGATGATGATCTCGTGGGCGGTCATTTAAGCAAGCACCTCCCCGAAGTGAGCGGCGATGTCGGCGGGCATCAGCACGGCGTTGTTGTTGACGAGATCGTAGGTGTTGGCCTCGTCGGCAGTGATGATGAACGTCTTGGGAATGTTGCGGAACGACAGGTAGGCGTTGACGTCCTCATCGCGAACGATGATGGTCAGACGCTTGCCCTCAAGGCCGAGAGCCTTGAGCATGGCAACGGCAGCCTTGGTGGAAGGCTTCTCGAAGCCGTAGTCGTCGACGAGCACGAGCTCGCCATCGGCCAGCTTGGCGGACAGCGCGGAGCGCATAGCCAGCTTGACCTCCTTGTTGTTCATACGCTTAGCGTAGGAACGGGGCTTGGGGGCGAAGACAACGCCACCGTGACGCCACTGGGCAGCACGGATGGAACCCTGGCGGGCACGGCCGGTGCCCTTCTGACGCCAAGGCTTCTTGCCGCCACCGGAAACCTCAGAGCGGCCCTTAGCGGACTGGGTGCCCTGACGCCAAGAGGCCATCTGGCACTTGACGATGTGGTGCATAACGTGGATGTTCGGCTCGATGCCGTACACCTCAGCGGCGAGCTCGGCCTCGGCGACCTTCTTGCCCTCGCTGTTCTTTACTTCAAACTTTGCCATTTAAGTGTTCTCCTTGGTATGACGCTGGGCTAAATGGGCTGGGCCCTTAGGCCATACGGATGGCGACGAGACCATTCTTGGCACCCGGGACAGCGCCCTTGACCAAGATGAGGTTCTGCTCGGCATCGATGCGGACAACGGAAAGGTTCTTGACGGTAACGCGCTCGTTACCCATGTGACCGGCCATCTTGACGCCCTTGAGGACGCGCGCAGGATAGGCGCACTGACCGATAGAACCGGGGTGACGCTGGAAGTGAGAACCATGCGTCATAGGACCGCGGCGCTGACCCCAGCGCTTGATGCGACCCTGGAAGCCCTTACCCTTGGAGGTACCGATGACGTCGACCTTCTCGACATCAGCGAAATCAGCGACGGTGACGACCTCGCCGACCTTGTGCTCCTCGCCGTTCTCGACGCGGACCTCACGAAGGAAACGGACAGGCTCGACGCCAGCCTTGGCGAAGTGACCAGCCATGGGCTTGTTCACGTTCTTGGCCTTGATGTCGCCGAAACCGATCTGGACGGCGTCATAGCCGTCGGTTGCCTGAGTTTTAACCTGCGAGACAGCGCAGGGGCCAGCCTGGATGACCGTGACGGGAACGACGTTGTCGTCCTCGTCCCAAACCTGGGTCATGCCAATCTTGCGGCCGAGAATCATGCTGATCAAGATATGATCCCAACTCTCGCGTGGTCTTGGGACAATGCGTACACCACCGAGCGTACGCCCCTAGAGGACCACTACTTACACGACGTGCTCCCCAGCCTTGTATTTCGCCCGGACTACCTGACAACCCTATTAAGCAGGCATTTTGTCCAGCCAGAATACTCCCCTGGTTACACACAGCTGTTTAGTATACACGGCTGCGGGCGTATCCATCGAGATTCATATTTCACTCACATTGTTTACGCAGGTAAAGTGCGTGGCACGTTCCCAGTGTGCGGCGGAGGGGGCGGGCCTGAGACATATTAAGGTTGCTGCTCTACAGTCCTGCTCACGACGGAGAGCACATTAAGTGCTCTCCTGTTCGTGCGGAACTCGCGACAACCTTAATATGTCTCAGGCCCGCCCCCTCCGCCGCACACTGGGAACGCCACGTTGATGTCTGCTTAACTCTGCTCGCTCAGACTAATGACTTTGTTGGGGGTCCACTATTTGCTGGAGGGTGAACTTACATTGATGAGGCTCGCCTTCTGCTTGTGGCTTTGCCTCATCGAAATCGAAGATCATGATGGCGCAGTTGGGGAGTTTTGCTGGGAGCTCGAAGCCCTCTGGGGCTGCAGCCTTGATGAATTGGCGGCTGGCGCTGCCGTGGCTTACTGCTAGAAGGGTCTCGATGCCCTCGGAGCCCATGAGATTGGTGAGGGTGCCTAACATGCGTTCTTGCAGCGCTTGGCTTCCTTCTCCTCCGAAGGGGACCAGGTCCTCGCCCGGATCCCAGACGTCGGTGGGTAGCGCGCCGTGCGGGCCTTCTTCGAAGGAGCCGTAGCAGCGCTCGATAATGCCTTCGCAGGGCTCGGCTGCTGCGTCCGGGCCGAGGAGCTCGCATGCGACGAGCTGAGCTGTGTCCATGGCTCGGCCTAAGGGCGAAGAGACCACTTTGTCGGGGACAACGTCGTGGCTCTTGAGCCATGCGGCTGCCATTCCCGCTTGTTTGCGGCCCAGGTCGGTCAGCGGTGAATCGCAGCGGCCCTGGACCAGCTTTTTGACGTTGAACTCCGTCTGGCCGTGGCGGAGTAGATACAGCTTCTTCATGCTCTCCCCTTCTGCATAACCTGCTTTGCCGGCACAGCCTTACTCGTGGGTATGCCCTACGTAGTCTTCGTCGATCGTAATCTTGGCAATCGACTTGGGATATTCCGATTCGACCCGTTGTGCCAGCGCGTGCTTTAAGTCTTCGGCACTCATCTGCAGATCCGAGGGACGCACGCAGTCAAAGATCACGTTGGTGTGCGTAGGACCCGGCACACAGCGTAGGTCATGAATCGAGAGGCGGTTATCGATCTCCTGAGCCATTGCGTTGATACGCAGGCGCATGCTCGCCACCTTTGGATCGTCGGTCACGATGGGGTCGTAGTGAAGTGTGACAATCATGCCGTCTTCGTTCCTAAACGACTGCTCGATGTTATCGAGCGTGTCGTGGCTTTCCAGCGGGCTGGCCTCGGCCGCCATCTCGGCGTGCGCACTTGCAAACTTCCTGCCCGGGCCGTAGTCGTGAACCATCAAATCGTGAACGCCCAAAACGCCGGGATAGCTCATGATCTTGTCTCGGATGTGCTTGACCAGCTTAGGATCGGGTGACTGGCCCAAAAGCGGGCTCACCGTATCTTGAATAAGTTCAAGGCCGCTCCAGCCAATATAGGCGCCAACGGCAAGGCCAACCCATGCGTCAAGATTGACATGCGTCACTTGAGAAACAATCGCGCACGCCAGCACAGCACCCGTGGCCAGGACATCGTTCTTTGAGTCCTGAGCCGTCGCATGCAGTGTATCGGACTCAATACGGTCACCGAGCTTTTGGTTGAGGGCCGCCATCCAGAGCTTTACGACCATCGAAAGCACTAGAACTGCCACCAGGGCAAGCGAGAACTCGACAGGTTCGGGGTGGATGATGCGCTCAACCGAGGACTTCACCAGCTCAACGCCGATCAGCAGCACGAGCGCCGCCACGACCAGACCCGAGAGATACTCGTAGCGGCCATGTCCGTAAGGATGCTCGGGGTCCGCCGGCTTGCTCGCCAGCTTAAAGCCCAGCACGCTCACGATATTCGAGCTGGCATCGGACAGGTTGTTCATGGCATCCGCCACAATCGAAACCGATCCCGACAGCACACCAATTGCGCCCTTCGCAGCACAAAGCGCAACATTAGCGAGAATACACACCATGCCCGTCAACGTGCCCACGCGCGCACGGTCGCCCTGCGCACGACGAACGATCCACTCGACCATCTTCATCAGCCCCCACGGTACTGCCTATATATATCTATTGCTCAAACGGATTGTAGTGTAGCCACTTTGTCCTTCAGATACAAAAAGGCCGCGACCCACACGGGCCACGGCCTTGGAGCATGGCAAAGGAATCGTCCTTGTGTCGCACAGGTTTACGCGCTTACTTCGGCCACGCTCTTCGAGGTTTCGGGTGAATCGGCTCCGTCCTCCGTCGCCTGCCCCTTCGCCGGCACCACGCCAAAGCAGTAGCTCAGCGCCGCAGACACCGCAAATGCCACGCCGCCGGCAGCGCAGCACCACAGCAGGTTCGAGATGCCGCCCGTGGCAAAGCCAATGACCATAAGGACATTCGTCATGCCGATGGTATAGGCCGTAACGTGGCCCACGGCCGCAACAAGGCCTCCGACGGCGCCGCCAATGGCCATGCACGTCAGACACCTGCCATATTTAAAGCCGCAACCGTACAGCGCCGGCTCGCTTACGCCACCAAGCACGCCCGAGATCGAATAGCCCAGCATGAGCGCCTTCTCGTCCTTATCCGCAACGCGAAGCGACGCACCAAAGGGCATGCCCCAAACGGCAAACGTTGCCATCGTCGCGGCGATCAGAATGCACGAATCCGTTCCCACACTCATAAACTGCGCATAAGCGAGCGATAGGACAACGTTGCTGACGCCGGCGATCTTTAGGAACTCCCAGCCCGCGGCAAGCCCCATGAGCGTGAGCAGCGACACGATGCCACCGGAATTGCCAAGCATAAACATAAGCTGGCCCAACAGCATGCCCAGATAGCTGCCCGCCGGCGCCGTAATACACAGCGAAACCGGAACCATGACGAGCATGGTTGCAAACGGAACGAACGAAAACGCCACGGCCTTAGGGATAACGCGCTGAAAGAAACACTCCACTCGCCATAGCACGGGCACCGAGATGAGAACCGGAATAACAGTCGTCGTGTAATCGTTGACCGGCGCAGGAAGCAGACCATACACGGAAGTCATCGATGCCCCCGTCGTCGATGCGGCATCGAAGAGCTTAAGCAGATCGGGCGCAATCAATACGCCGCCCAGCATCATGCCCAGCTGCTCCGAGCAACCGAGCTGGCAGGCGGCCGCCCAACCAAGATAAATGGGCAAAAAGTAGTAGCCGGCGTTATAGAGCCAACTGTAGAACAGGCGATAGATATCGGAATCGGCAGACCACAGGCCCAGCATGCCTTCGCCCATAATGACGGCGACGGTGCGGAACAACGCCGCGCAGACAATAAAGGGCAGCGCTGACATCATGCTTTTGGACAGATAGTCCACCACGGCCATGGCGTTTGATGAAACCGACGTTGTAAACGAGGTGTTAGAAACTTGTGACATGGAACGCCTTTCCCAATGTGACATGCGAGCTTTCCCTTTGTCACATCGTGCGGTACTGACCGATTGCGCGGTACTTTTCGTAGCGGAGGTTTGTGAGGGTCGCGTCGTCGAGCTGCCCAAGCGTATCGAAGGCATCAAATGCCGAGGACATGACGGCACCGGCGATCTCCTCATGCGACAGGCCCCTATCGTCAACAATGCCGTCGATGATGCCGAGCGCCAACAGATCGGGGGCCGTGAGCTTAAGCGCCTCGGCGGCCTCATTCGCGCGCTCGGTATCCTTCCACAGGATCGACGCACAGGCCTCGGGGCTCACGACCGAATAGGCCGAGCTCGAGAGCATCAGGATGCGGTCGGCCACGGACAGCGCCAGCGCGCCACCAGAGCCGCCCTCGCCTGTCACCACCGAGACAATCGGTGTCTTAAGGCCGCTCATCTCCATGAGATTCTGAGCAATCGCCTCGCCCTGGCCGCGCTCCTCGGCACCGATGCCGCAAAACGCGCCCGAAGTATCGACCAGGCACAGAACCGGTCGACCAAACTTTTCGGCCTGGCGCATAAGGCGACGCGCTTTGCGGTAGCCCTCGGGATGTGCCATGCCAAAGTTGTGACGCATGCGCTCTTTGGTCGTGGTGCCGCGCTCGATGGCGATGACCGTTACGGGGCGCCCGTCTTTCCAGCCAATGCCAGCCACCACAGCGGCGTCGTCGCCAAAGTAGCGGTCGCCGTGCAGCTCCACAAATCCATCCAGGCCCAGCGAGATCATCTCGCCTGCCGTGGCGCGATCTGCCGAGCGGGTCTGTTTGACAATCTCGAGCGCGGTTTTTGGTGCGCCCGAGCGCTTGAACAAGTGTCCCAACTTTTTGCCGTGGCGACCCGTATGCACAATCTCGTGCGGTGCCCCCAGGCCGGGCACGTGCCCTTCGTGCAGCGCCAGCAGCTCGCCCACCGTGAGCGCAATCTCGCCACGCGGAACGACGGCATCGCAAAAGCCGTGCTCCAGCAAAAACTCGGAGCGCTGGAATCCCTTGGGCAGGCGCTTGTGCATGTTCTGCTCGATCACGCGCGGGCCGGCAAATGCCGTCAGGGCATCGGGCTCGGCCAGGATAATATCGCCCTCCATGGCAAAGCTCGCGGTTACGCCGCCGGTCGTGGGGTCGGTGAGCACCGTGATATACAGGCCGCCCGCCTCGCTGTGGCGCCTAACCGCCGCAGAAATCTTGGCCATCTGCATAAGCGATGTCACGCCCTCTTGCATGCGTGCACCGCCCGAAACGGTAAAGCCGACAACTGGCAATCCCAGCTCGGTCGCATGCTCAAATGTGCGACAGATCTTCTCGCCCACCACGGAACCCATCGAGCCCATCATAAAGTTGGCGTCCATAAAAAAGAGCGCCGTATCGCAACCGCAGATTTTGCCCCTGCCGCACACAACGGCATCGCGCTCGCCCGAACGCTCGCTCACGCTCTTGAGCTTGCCGGCATAGCCGGGAAACGAGAGGAAGTCCTCCGACGCCAGATTGGCATCCCATTCCTCAAACGTGCCCTCGTCGACCGTCATGCGCATGCGCGCGCGACCGCTCACGCGAAAGTGTTTGCCGCAACGAGGGCAGACCTCGAGGTTGTCGTGCAGGCGTGCCTCATCGATCACACGGCGGCACTCCGGGCACTTGATAAACACGTGGCGCGCGGGAAACTCGGCGCACGACTCGGTTATCGGCCCCTCAAGGACATTGACCGTCTTCGCTTTTCTATTCATCAGCATAGAGATGCCCCATTAGATCGGTGTGATACATGCCCGACAAGAACTCGTCGTTTGCCAGCACGTCGAGCTGAAGCTCGCTGTTTTCGCTCACGCCCTCAATCACGAGCTCGCCTAGGGCCGAGCGCATCTTGCGAATGGCGCCGTCACGCGTGGGCGCACACACGATGAGCTTGCCGAGCATGGAGTCGTAGTACGGCGGAACTGTCGCACCGGTGAACATGGCCGAATCCCAGCGCACGCGCGGACCACCCGGTACACGCAACGCGGTGACCGTTCCGCATGACGGCAGAAAGTCCGGCGTTTCGGCATTGATGCGGCACTCCATGGCGTGGTTGCGGACCGGCATGTCCTCCTGCTCAAAGGGCAGAGGCTGGCCGGCCGCCACGCGCAGCTGCCACTTGACCAAGTCGGTATCGGTCACAAACTCCGTAACCGGATGCTCCACCTGCAAGCGCGTGTTCATTTCCATAAAGTAGAAATTGCCGTCGTCCGAATACAGGAACTCGATGGTACCGGCTCCTTCGTAGCCGACGGCACGAGCCAGGTCACGCGCTGCCTTGTGCATGCGAGCACGAATGTCGTCGTGTCCGTCGAGGCACGGCGCGGGGCTCTCCTCGATCAGCTTTTGGTTGCGGCGCTGCACCGAGCACTCGCGCTCGCCGAGCGAAAACACATGGCCCTGCTTATCGGCCATAATCTGCACCTCAACGTGGTGCGCCGGCGCAACGAACTTCTCCATGTAGCACTCGCCGTCGCCAAAAACGGCCTCACCCTCGGCACGCGCCTCGATGAACGCCTTTGCCGCATCTTCCACGCGCTCGACCTTGCGAATACCGCGACCGCCGCCGCCCGCGCGCGCCTTAATAAGCACGGGGCAGCCGATGCGCTCGGCCTCGGCCGTCGCCTCCTCGGGGCTTTTGAGCAAATCGCAGCCCGGCACGATGGGCACGCCCGCAGCAGCGGCCGTTCGGCGTGCGGCGTCCTTGTCGCCCATGCTGTCGATCACCTCGGCCGAAGGACCGACAAACGCCAGACCGAACTTGTCGCAGTCGCGCACGAAGCTCGCCTTCTCGGAAAAGAAGCCATAGCCGGGATGAATTGCCTTAGCTCCCGACTTTACGGCACAGGTGAGCACGGCATCGTCGTTGAGGTAGCTCTCGGCAAGACGCGGGCCGCCGATGCAATATGCCTCGTCGGCAAGCTGCACGTGCAGCGCGTCCGCATCGGCCGTGGAATAAACGGCGACGGTCTTGATGCCCATATCGCGGCACGCGCGGATAACACGGACCGCGACTTCGCCGCGGTTGGCGATGAGCACTTTGTCGAACATGAAGCCTTCCTTAACTTTCGTGCATGAGTGCAAAAGACATATCGGCGCGGCAGCAAACCTCACCGTTGACGCTCGCAGTACCCGTCGCAAAGCGGAACGGCCCGCGCGCACGCGTGATGGTGCACACCAGATCAACCGTGTCGCCCGGACGCACCGGACGCTTAAAGCGCACCTTATCGAGGCTCGTATAGAACGGCGTCGCGCCGCGCGCCTCCTCATCGCCCATCAGCAGCACGCAGCAGTTCTGGGCGAGCATCTCGCACTGGATCACGCCGGGGACGACCGGGTTTCCCGGAAAATGCCCCTGCAAAAAGTACTCGTCGCCCGTAATCGTGATCTTGCCGTGGGCCTCGTCGCCCACTAGCTCGGCTTCGTCGAGCAAAAGCATCGGCTCGCGATGCGGCAACAGCTTCTTGAGCTCTTCTTTGTTCATGGATATCACCTATCCGATCCTCATGAGGCAGCTGCCAAACTCCACGAGGTCGCCGTCGGCCACGCAGATCTCGAGCACCTCGCCATCCGCCTCTGCCGTCACCTCGTTGAGAACCTTCATGGCCTCGATGATGCAGAGGGTCTCGCCGGCCTTGACCTTGGAGCCCACGCGCACAAACGGTTCGTCGCCCGGCGCCGGGGCAGCATAGAAAACGCCGACCATGGGAGCGGTCACCTCGGTGCCCTTAGGCTCCGGTGTGGCGGCAGGCGCCTGCGCGGCGAGCTCCGGCGCGGCAGGCGCGACTGTGGGAGCTGCAACTGGAGCGGCCATGGCACCCGGCATAGGCATGGGCACGGCAACCGGCTGCGCTGCACTCGCGCGCTCGAGCTCGACCGCGGTGCCATCGGGCTCCTCAACACGCACGCGTGTGAGGCCGCGGTCTTCCATAACATCGGCTATCTCGGCAAGTCTTTTGGAATCCATGCTCTAGCTCCTTGCATATCTACGCAGTGCGATGGCGGCATTGTGTCCGCCAAAGCCCAGGTTGGTCGAAAGCGCCCAGGTGAGGTCGGCGCGAACCGCTCGATTTGGCGTGTAATCAAGATCGCAGACGGGATCGGGCGTGTGGTAGTTAATGGTCGGGGGCACCACGCCCTGCTCGAGCGCCATGGCACAGGCCATGACCTCGATGGCGCCCGTAGCACCGATCATGTGGCCGGTCATCGACTTGGTCGACGAGACGTGCGCGGCGCGTGCCGCGTCCTCGCCGAGCGCACGCTTTATGCCCGCCGTCTCGGACGAATCGTTGAGCTTGGTCGAGGTGCCGTGAGCGTTGATGTAGAGGCCCTCGGAAGGCTTAACGTCGCCCTCAGCCACCGCCAGCGATATCGCACGGGCAATGCCGGCAGCCTCGGGATCGGGGCTCGTGATGTGATAGGCGTCATCGGTGTTGCCGTAGCCCACGACCTCGGCATAAATGTGCGCACCGCGCGCCTGCGCATGCTCCATGCTCTCGAGCACCAGCACGCAGGCGCCCTCGCCCATCACAAAGCCGTCGCGGTCTGCATCGAACGGGCGGCAAGCCGTCGCGGGATCGGGGTTGGTGGTCAATGCGCGGCAGGACGTAAAGCCCGCAACGGCATCGGGGATAATGGCGGCCTCGGCGCCGCCCGCGAGGATCGCGTCGGCATAGCCGTGCTTGATGGCGCGGAACGCCTCGCCCACCGCATGGGCCGAGGTCGCGCACGCAGTCACCACGGGCAGGGTCGGGCCCTTTGCCTTGTGGCGGATTGCAATATTGCCCGATGCCATATTGGGAATCATCATCGCGATCATATAGGGCGATGCGCGGCGGGGCCCACGGTCGGCAATCGTGTGAACGTTGTCGACGAGTGTCTGCATGCCGCCCACGCCCGAACCCACGTAGACGCCCAGGCGCTCGCGATCGATGGCGCCCTCGACATCAAAGCCCGCATCGTGCATGGCCTCGTCCGACGCTGCCAGGGCAAACTGAACGCAGGGGTCCAGGTGCTTGGCGTCACGCTTGCCAAAGTACTCGTTGCCGTCAAAGCCCTTGACCTCGGCCGCCACCTTGACGGTAAACGCATCGGTATCGAAGTGCGTGATCGGGCCGATGCCGCACGTGCCAGCACACATTGCCGCCCAGGTGGCAAGCGCGGTGTTGCCGAGCGGCGATATGGCACCTATGCCGGTAATTGCAACTCTCTGTTCCATCATGGTCTCCTCATCCAAGCCGTTCTTCGGCCCTGGTTTCTACATCGCCATTCCGCCGTCGACGCGCACGACCTCACCCGTAATGTAGGCAGCCGCATCGCTCGCCAGAAAGCGCACTACGCCGGCCACCTCCTCGGGGCGCGCCATGCGCTTAAGGGGAATCTGCTCCTCGGTTGCCGTACGCACCTTCTCCGAGAGCTTTGCCGTCATATCCGTCTCGACAAACCCGGGGGCAACCGCGTTCACTCGTACGCCGCGGGGCGCAAGCTCGCGCGCCACCGCCTTGGTCAGGCCGATCACGCCCGCCTTGGAGGCAGCGTAGTTAGCTTGCCCGGCATTGCCCATCAGGCCCACGACCGAGCTCATGTTGACGACGCAGCCGCCGCGCTGGCGCATAAAGGTCTTGGTGAGCGCGCGCGTCGTGTTAAACGTTCCCTTGAGATTGACATCGAGTACGCGATCGAAGGCGTCATCGCCCATGCGCATGAGCAGGCCATCGTGGGTGATGCCAGCGTTGTTGACGAGCGCCCAAATGGAGCCAAAGTCGTTGAGGACCGCTTCCACGCACGCGTTGACGGCAGCGGGGTCGGCCACATCGCATTGATACGCGCGTGCCGCGGCGCCAGCCGCCTCGCAGGCCTCGCACGTCTCGCGCGCCGCATCGACGCTGCCGGCATAGACGACGGCGATATCAAAGCCGTCCTCCGCCAGACCGACAGCGCAGGCGCGGCCGATACCACGCGAGCCGCCCGTGACCAGTGCCACGCGACGTGAGTCGTTGCGCTCGAGCGTGCCGTTGTTCAAGTTGCCCATGTCATTCCTTTCGGGTTACAGCCCTATGGACTATGCGAGCTCGTCGGCAATAGCTGCGACCTGCTCGGCCGTTTCGCACGAATACACGCGAACGTCGCTCAGCGTACGCTTGACCAGGCCCGACAGCGTTTTGCCAGGTCCGACCTCAATAAACGTATCGATGCCCTGATCCTGCAGAGCGTGCAGCGTGTCGACCCAGTGCACGGCATGGCTCACCTGGTTGGCCAAGACATCCGATGCTGCTCGCGGGTCCGTCGGATAGGGCGCCGCCGTCATGTTTGACATGACCGGAATTAGCAGCGAAGACGGCGCGTGGCCGTCTTGGATATACGTCGCCAGCCCCTCAGTCGCCTCGACCATATAGGGGCTATGGAATGCACCTGACACCGCGACTTTCATAGCGTGGCCGCCGGCCTCTTTTACTAGGACGTCGAGCTCCTGCAGCGCCTCGGGCGCTCCGGCCACAACCGTCTGCTGCGGACTGTTGTAGTTGACTGGCCAGCAGTCCTCGCCGGCCTGTTTTGCCAGGCCCTCGACCTGCGCCGCATCGAGTTTGATGACGGCGCGCATGCCGCCGGGGTGACGCTCAGCCGCCGTGGCCATCAATGCCGCGCGCTCACACACAAGCTCAAAGCCCGCTCGCGTATCGAACGCCCCCGCAAAGGTGAGCGCGGCGACCTCGCCCAGCGAGAATCCCGCACAGGCGGCAGGCACCACGCCGCGCTCACGCAGGGCGACGGCGACAGCCAAGTCGTGCACGAACACGCAAGGCTGCGTGTTCTCAGTCTGCGAGAGCTCCTCCTTGGAGGCGCTCCGGCACTGCTCACTGGTTCCCGGACGCACCTCGTCGGCGATCGCAAACACCTCGGCAGCCGCCGGTGATGCCTCGATGAGGTCGACGCCCATCGCGGGATGCTGGGCACCCTGACCGGCAAACAGAAACGCTACGCTACCCATGCGGACGCACCCTTCAGGACATGCTCGGCGCCATCGACCAGATCGTCGACGATTTCGCGTGCGCTCTGGCGTTCGTTGACCATGCCGGCAATCTGTCCGCACAAATACGAACCCTCTTCGTAATTACCGTCCTTTGCGGCTTTACGAAGCGCGCCCGTGCCCATGGCCCCAAGCTCCTCGGGGCTTGCGCCCGCCGCCTCGTTCTTGGCATACGCGTTGGTGAAGGGGCTCTTGAGGGCGCGAACCGGATGTCCCGTCGAGCGACCGGTCGCACGCGTCGACGTGTCGCCTGCCTTGAGCACCAGCTCTTTGTACTGTTCGGATACGGTGCACTCGTTTGCGACCAGAAAGCGTGTTCCCACCTGGACGCCGGCAGCGCCGAGCATAAAGGCGGCCGCCACACCGCGGCCATCGGCGATGCCGCCAGCCGCAACCACGGGAATATCGACCGCATCGACAACCTGCGGCACCAGCGCCATCGTCGAGGTCTCTCCAATATGGCCGCCTGATTCGGTGCCCTCGGCAACCACGGCAGCTGCTCCGCGACGTGCCACGAGGCGCGCCAGCGCCACCGAGGCAACGACCGGGATGACCTTGATGCCCGCCTCGTTCCACGCCTTCATGTACTTGGCGGGATTGCCGGCGCCCGTCACGACGACCGGCACTCGCTCGTCAATCACGACCTGTGCAACCTCGTCGGCAAACGGGCTCATGAGCATGACGTTCACGCCAAAGGGCTTATCCGTCCTGGCGCGCAGCTCATGAATCTGGTCGCGAAGCCAGTTGGCGTCGGCGTTCATGGCCGCGATGATGCCTAAGCCACCCGCCTCGGACACTGCGGACGCCAGCGAGGCATCGGCAATCCAGGCCATACCGCCCTGGAACACGGGCTTTTCGATGCCGAGCAGATCGCAGAGAGGAGTCTTGAGCATCTCTACTTCTCCAATGCCGCCTCGACCGTATCGGCGAACTCGCCGACCGTCTTGGGGTTCTCCTCGGTATCGAGCTGGATGCCAAACTCGTCCTCGACGGCAACGAGGATCTCGACGGTGCCCAGGCTGTCGAGACCAATCTCCTCGAGCGTGGACTCGGGCTTCATCTCGACATCGTCAAGACCGGCGGTCTCGCGGATAACGTCGCAAACGCGCTCGAAGGTCTTCTGATCTGCCATGGTAGTTCTCCTTTGGTTGTGCCCTAGGGCGTTTTTATTTCCTATGTGCGACTACTTCCAACGAAGCAGATAGCCACCTATATCCAGGCCGGCGCCAAATCCAACCAAGGCGATGGTGTCGCCTGTGTGAAGTGCACCGGCGTTTGCCAGCCGGTCGAGGGCAAGCGGAATGCATGCGCTCGAAATGTTGCCGGTCTCGCGCAACGTGCGAACCACGCGCTCGTCCGGCACGCCCAGGCGCTTGACCGCCTGGCTCAGGATTCGTTCGTTAGCCTGATGGAATACAAAATGATCGATGTCTTCGACCAAAATGCCCGCATCGATCGCAAGCTTATGGACCGTGTCGCAGATGGCGTTGACGCCGAACTTGAACACGCGGCGGCCATTCATGGACAGCACGCTCGCGCTATCTGCGGAAGCCTTAAACGGCGAGGTACCGACCAGACCGGGAACGCGCAACGTCTCGACGTCGGGCGCCGTCGAAAGCTCAACGGCAAGGGGGTTGTCTCCCCCAGCTTCAATCACTGCGGCGCCTGCCCCATCGCCAAAAAGCACGCAGGTGGCACGGTCGGTCCAGTCGAGCGCGCGCGTCATCTGCTCGGCAGCAACAACAAGCACGCGCTCGGCACGGCTGCGAGCGATATAGCCCTCGGCGACATCGAGCGCAAATACGAAGCCGGCACAAGCCGCCGAGACATCGAAGGCAGGGCACGTCGCGCCTAGTCGCTCAGCAACGGCACACGCCTCAGCGGGAACAAGGTGGTCACCCGTCGTCGTCGAGCAGACGATCAGATCCAGCTGGCTCGCGTCGATTCCGGACACCTGGAGTGCCCGCTCGCTCGCCGCTACTGCAAGGTCGTCAAGTGACTCGGTGGTGCAGACGTGGCGGCTCTTGATACCTGTGCGAGTAAAAATCCACTCATCCGAGGTATCGAGGAACTCAGACAGCTCGTCATTGGAAACACTGCGCTCAGGAAGTGCCGAACCTGTTCCAAGAATCCTGAAACCCATCACTAACCTCCTTTGAGTTGTTGACGTGTTTACATCGACCAAGAGAGGATAACGCATTTCAGTCTTTGTTGACGTGTTAACATTAAATTGTCCAAATGCGACAAAGGCTTCACATTGTGTCTATCTCTCGACACCATTGCGTCATTCACTTATTCAATAAGGAGGTAGCAGCCGCTATGGATGCCCAATTAACGATTGTCGACGTAACCGGATCGACCAACGATGACCTGCTCGAGGCAGGAAAACAGGGTGCGCCGCACGGCACAGGACTTGCCGCCCGCGCGCAAACGGCAGGACGCGGCCGGCGCGGCCACAAGTGGGATTCAACCGCCGGCAACCTATTGCTTTCGATTGTCCTGCGTCCATGCGTTAATCCCGCAAAGTACTCTGGTCTTGCCGCCGTCAGCGGCCTAGCGGTGCTCGAAGCACTCGAAAAGCAGGGTCTTGCAAACGAGATTCGCCTTAAATGGCCCAACGACCTGGTCGCGCGAGGACGCAAGCTCGGCGGCATTCTGGTCGAGGCCGCACGCGATAACGAAGGCAAACCTTTCGCCGTCTGCGGCATTGGTGTCAACGTAAACTACACGCCCCAAGAGGTGCCCGATGGTGGCCTGGCGGCAATTGGCCTCTCGGACCTTAACGAAAACGTTCCTACCGTCGACATGCTCCTCGATGAGGTCTATCACGCCGTTATAGACGCCGTAGATGCCTGGGCAGAACGCCTCAACTCCATGGAAGAAAACACCGGACCGCTCGCGCCCGTCCACGGCGAATATGTCGCTCACCTCAATTGGATTGGAGAGCACGTTATCGCCCGCTCCCCCGCTGGAGACGAGCTGGCGCGAGGCATCTTTAAAACGGTCGATGGCTTTGGTCGCGCGTGCATCGAAACGAAAGACGGCTTGCGTTTCTTCCATTTTGAGGAGGCGTCTTTGCGCCACTTAAGCGATTAGGGCGCCGCAGCCATCGGCTCGGCAGCATTACCCGGCAGTCCAAACCATCATTCAAAACAAAAGGGCCCCGCTACCGTAACGGCAGCGGGGCCCTTTAAGCTATGAGCGATATCGCTTAGAGCTTGATGTCGATGTCGACGCCAGCGGGGAGGTCGAGACGCATGAGCGAATCAACGGTGCCCGAGGTGGGGTCGAGGATGTCGATGAGGCGCTTGTGGGTGCGCATCTCGAACTGCTCACGGGAGTCCTTGTTCACGTGCGGCGAGCGGATAACCGTGTACAGGTTGCGCTCGGTGGGCAGGGGGACAGGACCGGAAACGCGAGCGCCGGTCTTCTGAGCGGTCTCAACGATGAGCTTCGCGGACTGATCGACGACCTCGTGATCATAGCCCTTGAGGCGAATGCGGATCTTCTGGGTAGCCAACTTAAACCTCCAAAGAGTGCGAGAGATGTTCTCGCGGATTACGTAACAGGGAGCTCGAACTTAGGCGTTCTTGCTCATGACCTCGTCCACAATGGACTTGGGCGCGGGCTCATAAGAGTCGAACTGCATCGTGTAGGATGCACGGCCCTGGGTCTGGGAGCGAAGGTCGGTAGCGTAACCGAACATCTCGCCCAGCGGCACCTTGGCACGGATGAGCTTGCTGTTCTTGCGATCCTCCATGCCCTCGATCTTGCCGCGGCGACCGGAGAGGTTGCCCATAACGTCGCCCATGTACTGCTCGGGGGTCTCGACCTCGACAGCCATGATCGGCTCGAGCAGCTGCGGATCGGACTTCTTGAGGGCGTCCTTGATAGCCATGGAACCGGCGATCTTGAAGGCGGCCTCGGAGGAGTCGACCTCGTGGTAAGAACCGTCGAACAGGGTGACCTTGACGTCGAGGACCGGGAAGCCGGCGATAACACCGGTGTTCAGGGCCTCCTGGATGCCCTTGTCGATGGACGGGATGTACTCCTTGGGCACGACGCCGCCGACGATAGCGTTGACGAACTCGTAGCCGAAGCCCTCCTCCATCTTCTCGAGCTTGATGACGGCGTGGCCGTACTGACCGCGACCGCCGGACTGACGGACGAACTTGCCCTCAGCCTTCTCGACGTCGTGACCAGCGGTCTCGCGGTAGGCAACCTGGGGCTTACCAACGTTAGCGTCAACCTTGAACTCACGGAGCAGACGGTCGACGATGATCTCGAGGTGCAGCTCGCCCATGCCGGCGATGATGGTCTGGCCGGTCTCGTGGTTGGTGGACACCTGGAAGGTCGGGTCCTCCTCGGCGAGCTTGGTCAGAGCAAGGGACATCTTGTCCTGCTCGGCCTTGGTCTTGGGCTCGATGGCAACGTCGATAACGGGCTTAGCGAACTCGATCTTCTCGAGGACGATCTCCTTGCCCTCAGCGCACAGGGTGTCACCGGTGGTGGAGTTCTTGAAGCCGACGCAAGCAACGATGTCGCCGGCGGCAGCGTCGTCACGGTCGATACGCTCGGCGGCGTTCATCTCGAGGATGCGGCCGAGGCGCTCGCGCTGACCGTTGGAAGCGTTGACCACGTAGGAGCCGGACTCGGCACGGCCGGAGTAAACGCGGACGTAGGTGAGCTTACCGACGAACGGGTCGGTCATGATCTTGAAGACCAGGCCGGAGAAGGGCTCGTCGAAGGAAGGATGACGCTGGATCTCCTCGCCGGTGTCCGGATCGGTACCGGTGACGGCCTCGACGTCGAGCGGGCTGGGCAGGTAGTCGACGACAGCGTCGAGCAGCTCCTGGACGCCCTTGTTCTTATAGGCGGAGCCCACGAAGACGAGGTTGAGCTCGTTGGCCAGAACGCCCTTGCGCAGAGCAGCCTTGAGCTCCTCGACGGTGAAGTCCTCCTCCATGAGGATCTTCTCCATGAGCTCGTCGTCAAAGCTGGCAGCAGCGTCGAGGAGCTCCTCGCGCTTGGTGGCAGCGATGTCGGCAAACTCAGCCGGGATCTCGTCCATCGGCTCGGGGTAGGTCATGCCCTTCTCGTCGGCCTTGAAGTCCCATGCAGTCATGGTAACGAGGTCGATGACGCCCCAGAAGTTGTCCTCGGCGCCCATCGGGACCTGAGCGGCCACGGCGTTAGCGTCGAGACGATCCTTCATGGTCTCGATAGCGTTGAAGAAGTCAGCGCCCACGCGGTCATACTTGTTGATGAAGGCGATACGGGGGACGTTGAAGGTAGAAGCCTGACGCCAAACGGTCTCAGACTGGGGCTGAACGCCGGCAACGGCGTCGAAGACGGCGACAGCGCCATCGAGGACGCGCAGGCAGCGCTCGACCTCAGCGGTGAAGTCAACGTGGCCCGGGGTGTCGATGATCTGGATGCGGTAGTCCTTACCGTCCTTGTTCCAGAAGCACGTGGTAGCAGCGGAGGTAATGGTTACGCCGCGCTCCTGCTCCTGAACCATCCAGTCCATGGTGGCAGCGCCCTCATGGACCTCACCGATCTTGTGGGTCTTACCGGTGTAGTAAAGAATACGCTCGGTCGTGGTGGTCTTACCGGCATCGATGTGGGCCATGATGCCGATGTTACGGGTATCGGAAAGCTTGTACTTAGGCTTAGCCATGTTAGTTCCTTACCTTAACTTACCAACGATAGTGAGAGAACGCGCGGTTGGCCTCGGCCATCTTGAAGACGTCCTCACGCTTCTTGACGGAAGCGCCCAGGCCGTTGGAAGCGTCGAGAATCTCGTTGGCGAGACGCTCGGCCATGGTCTTCTCCTTACGAGCGCGGGAGAAGTTGACGATCCAGCGGATACCCAGAGCGGTGGAACGACGGGAGTTGACCTCCATCGGGACCTGATAGGTAGCGCCACCGACACGCTTGGGCTTAACCTCGAGCGTGGGCTTGACGTTGTCCATAGCCTTCTTGAAGGTAGCGAGAGCGTCGCCACCCTCGGACTTCTCGGCAACGATCTCGAAAGCGGTGTAAACGATGCGCTCAGCGGTGGCCTTCTTGCCGTCAAGAAGGACCTTGTTGATGAGCTGAGTCACCAGGCGGTTGTTGTAAACGGCGTCAGGCTGAACCTCACGACGATTAGCTGCTGCACGACGCGGCATGTGAAATCTCCTTAAGTGTCTACCGTGCGGCGCTTAGACGGCACACGGCGAAAGTATCAAAACGTTATCTGGCTTATTTAGCCTTGGGGCGCTTAGCACCGTACTTGGAACGGGCCTGCATACGGTTCTGGACCGGAGCAGCGTCGTAGGCGCCACGGATGACGTGATAACGGACACCAGGGAGGTCACGGACACGACCGCCGCGGACGAGCACGATGGAGTGCTCCTGCAGGTTGTGGCCCTCACCCGGGATGTAAGCAGTAACTTCGATGCCGTTGACGAGGCGAACACGGGCAACCTTACGAAGAGCCGAGTTCGGCTTCTTGGGGCTCGTGGTGAAGACGCGGGTGCACACGCCGCGCTTCTGGGAGTTGTGCTGCAGAGCAGCGTTCTTGGACTTCTTGGGCACGGAACGACGGCCCTGGCGAACCAGCTGGTTAATAGTAGGCAAAGCGTACTCCTTCTCGAATGATTCCAGCTTTCTGTAAAGTGCAACGGCTTGAATCGAGGGGTCAGCATCCCCCTACGAAACACGCAGTTCGATAGGATACGTGGCGTTAGCTGTGCCGTCAACAGACCACGCCGCCGGGCGTATCCCAAAATGGGCACATTTCCGCAAACCCTACACAAAAGGGATCCCTTCCTGTGCGCATGGGCGGATTCCCGGTCCAGGCGGCACAGGGGTTAAGTTTGCTGCTCTACAGTCCTGGCTCGCACGGAGGCCACATTAAGTGGCCTCCGGCTCGTGCGGAACTCGCGACAAACTTAACCCCTGTGCCGCCCGGCCCGGGAATCCGACGTGCTCGTCGGGGCAACGTTCCCTGCCAAAAAGGGACAGGTTTATTTTGGTCGGTTTTATCTGGGAAAACGCCACTCTTCACGGTGATCCGCATCCATTTGCTACGTTCTTCCGAGAATCAGACGAATAACGTCCAATCCACTCGTCCATATAACGCTAAAAAGGCCGCTTCCCCCCTTGGGAAGCGGCCCAGACTTTACGAATAAACGATGGTAAAGGGTACTTCTGTTTCGGTCTCTCCTGTTGATGTGTACCTCGTGCCCTCAAGGGTTACCGAGACCACTTGATCGACATTGATCAGTTTTGTCGGCACCGAGATGTTCTCTCCGCTATTGCGCGTCAGCGAGACATATAAATTGTACGCGCCCGCAGCATCATCTTCGATAATCTGCTCCGATCCATCCTTGTAGGTAACGGTCAACTTTTTCGTGACTGCGTCAATGCCCAGATCATCGATGTGTGTCTGGATAGAAAACGGGCTGATCTCGAGAGGCGAGTCATCGGAGCGGAGTTCCTTTGTATCGACGTAAGCTCCAACGCTAAACTCGGGCGTCGATGCCTCGAACGGCTTCGCATCCTCGCCTTCGCCCTCGGTCCACGAGATATTCCAGGTGACCGCATGCTGAAAACCTCGCTCGCGATCCATAGAGGCAAAGTACATCGTGCCATTAATGACCGTGTCGCTTGATGTGTCCTTATCAATGGTGCAGCGTGTGTCAGCCCATTCCTCGCCGAAGTTCATGCTGGGCGTGCCGATGCCTTGTTCTTCTTCACCATAGAGAACAAGTTCGCCCGTCTCTGCTGCCGGCTTGTAGTAGTTAACGCCATTTGGATTGGACAGCGTAAACGTCACGGCACCGCAACCGTTTTTATCGATAGCCATCTCATGGATATCAAGCGTATAGCCGTTACCCTCGACGGACAGATTAACCTTCTGGACTGTGCCCTCCAGGCTTTGGGGCGCAATGCCGTCACCAAACTCTCTGGTGTAGGTGTATTTAGCCCCCGATGAGCCGCCGTTGGTCCAGGTAATGGAATCCCCATTGCCGTGGTTTCCCCAGGCTGAGGCAAAATAGCTGGAATTGATAACGGCGTAGGCGACCCCTCCGGTCGCCAGTACTCCGGCAAGACATCCGATTACGGCAACATACAGAGGCTTCGCGTGACCCTTTCGACGAAGCGGCTCTCCAGCCGCAGCATCAATAACACGGTCGGCAAGGTCGCTATCGGCTTGGATGGACTCGAAGGCCTGCTTGATTTGATTGGATTTCACGGTCGCCCTCCTCTAGGATGAATTTGAGCTTCGATCGACCACGAGCTAAACGCGTTCGAACGGTCGCGGCTGGTACATGCATCAACTCGGCAATCTCTGAGGTCGAAAAGCCCAGATAGTAATAGAGCACGATGGGAACGCGGAATCGCTCCGGAAGTCGCATAACGTCTGACAGGACCGCCTTGGTCTCATCCTGCGCCGCCGAAAGCGAATCGGCCAGGTTCTCAATATCCTCCACACGCCTCCATGGCTTTCGAAAGAGCGATTTACATTCATTGATCGTGACCCGGATAAGCCAGCGGCGAAGATGCTCCCAACTTTCAAAGTGTCCATCGCTTTTAAGCAACTTAAGAAAGACGTCTTGGGCAACATCGTCGGCATCGGCGCGATCGCGCAGGTACGTCAATGCGATTCGAAACACGACATCCCGGTGATCTTCAACCGCCTGTCTAAATGCTTGTTCTTCCATAATCACCTCCCGGTGACGCTGATGGTTCTTGATGAGGTCCTCACCATAGATACGCTTTGGCCGAACGAAATGTTTCAAATCCAAGCAGGAAAAACCTACCAAAATAAACCTGTCCCTTTTTGGCAAAAGGAATCCCCTTCTGTGCGCGGGGTAGATTCCCGGAACGGGCCGCCCGCTGTTTAAGCTTGCTGCTCTACAGTCCTGCGCAAGACGGAAAGCACATTAAGTGCTTTCCTTTGCGTGCGGAACTCGCGACAAACTTAAACAGCGGGCGGCCCGTTCCGGGAATCCGACGTGCTCGTCGGGGCAACGTTCCTCACAAAAAAAGACCCGCTTCCCTGTTGGGAAACGGGTCTTTGGAAGGACGGTTAACGTACTTGGAAATTACTCCTCGTCGTTGTCCTTGGCCTCTTCGGCGTCGTCGGTGTCCACGAGCTGGTTGAGCAGCTCGTCGAGGGAAGCCATGTCCTCGTTGATGGCACCGTTGGCGGGAGCCTTCTTGTCGTCGATCGGGGCGCCCAGGAGCTCCTCGTCGGCGTCGGCGTGATGCGTCGGCGTGGCGGAGGTGCCCAGCAGGATGTCGTCCGGACCGTCGGGGCTAAAGACCATCTGCAGCAGCTGCGAGAGGTCTTCCTCGTCGGCAACGTCGTCGTTGTTCTCGAGGATGTAGAGCAGATCGTGGGCCTCGAGGCCGTCACGGAGCTCCTCGATCGCCTTGGCACCGATGCCGTCGATGCGCAGCAGATCCTCCTCGGACTTGCCGACCAGGTCGCCGACCGTCTCGATGCCGACCTCGCTGAACTTGTTGGTCCAGCGCTGCGACACGCCCAGGTCGTCGAACAGGTACAGACGAGCCTTCTCGGCGGAGATAGTGTGGCCGTTGCGGGTGAACGAACCGTCAGCACCACCGAACTCGTCGTAGCCGGCCCAGTCGAGCTGCTGCGGAAGCTGCTCGTCCAGGTCCTTGAGCTCCACAGGAGCCCACTCGGGCAGCGACTTGGCGTTGGGCGAAGCCGGACCGTCGATATCCACGTAGCCGTCGGCCGTGCGATACGTCAGCTTGGCGTTGGCGTACGGCTTGAGGCCGGTACCAGCCGGGATCTTCTTACCGACGATGACGTTGGACTTAAGGTCGAGCAGGTGGTCGACCTTGCCCTCGATGGCAGCCTCGGTAAGGACGCCGGCGGTACGGATGAACGAAGCGCTCGACAGCCAGGAATCGATGTTGGACGCGACCTTGAGCGTACCCAGGATGACGGGCTCGGCCACAGGAGCCTGACCGCCCAGACGGGCAACGCGCTCAACCTCGTCGGCAAACTCGTAGCGGTCAACGTACTGACCAAGCAGGTACTTGGAGTCGCCGGGGTTGGTGATCTGAACGCGACGCAGCATCTGACGTGCGAGCACCTCGATGTGCTTGTCGTTCAGGTCGACGCCCTGGCTGGTGTAGACGTCCTTGACGCTCTCGACGAAGGTGTGCATCGTCGACTCGATGTCGGTCAGCTTGCGCAGGTTGCGGAAGTTGACGAAGCCCTTGGTGATCTGGTCGCCGGCGCGAACCTCGCAGCCGTCCTCGATCTCGGGCATAAAGCGCACCGAAGCGGGGACGCGACGCTCGTCGAGGACACGGGTGTGATCCTCGGAGTCGGTGAGCGTCAACACGTACTCGGACTTCTCGGGCTTAATCGAGAGGTGACCGGAGTACGGAGCCAGCTCGGCCTCGCGACCCAGGATCTTCTCGTTGACGTTGCCGACGATATCGAACATACGGCTGACCGTAGGCAGACCCTGCGTAATATCGTCGACGCCAGCGACGCCGCCGGAGTGAATGGTACGCATCGTAAGCTGCGTACCGGGCTCGCCGATGGACTGGGCGGCAATAATGCCGACCGCGGTACCGATGGCGACCGGACGACGGGTGGAAAGATCCCAGCCGTAGCACTTCTGGCACACGCCGTACTTGGAGCGGCAGGTGAGCAGCGCGCGAAGCTTGACCTTCTTGAGGCCGGCATCGACCATCTTCTGGATGTCGGCGACCTTCTCGATGTAACCGTCCTGCTCAAAGAGCACGGTGCCATCGGGAGCCACGACGTCCTCAATGAAGCAACGGCCGACGAGGTCGGTGTTGAGGTCGGTGGTGCCGGGGATGATGAGGTTGTAGGTGACGCCCTCGTGCGTACCGCAGTCCTCCTCGCGGACGATGACATCCTGGGCCACGTCGACCAGACGACGGGTCAGGTAACCAGAGTCCGAGGTGTGGGATGCGGTATCGACCAGGCCCTTACGGGCGCCGTAGGTCGAAATGAAGTACTCGAGCGGCAGCAGGCCCTCGCGGAAGTTCGCCTTAATGGGAAGGTCGATCGTCTCGCCGGACATGTCCGCCATCAGGCCACGCATGCCGCCGAGCTGACGCAGCTGGGTCTTAGAACCACGGGCGCCGGAGTCGGCCATCATGTAGAGCGGGTTCTCCTCGTCGAACATGTCGAGCATGAGCGCTGCAACCTTATCGGTACAAGCGGTCCACTCGTTAACGACTTCGATGTGGCGCTCCGTCTCGTTGATGAAGCCCTCCTCGAAGTACTCGTTGATCTGGTCGACGTTGGCCTGGGCGCGGTCGAGCAGCTCCTGCTTCTCGGCAGGGATGAGAGCGTCCCACACCGAGATGGTGAGGCCGGCGCGGGTAGCGTAGTGGAAGCCGGAGTACTTGATGGCGTCGAGGATCGGGCCGACCTTGGCCTCGGGGTAACGATCGCAGCAGTCCGCAACCAGCTTGGCCACGTCGCCCTTGACCATCTTGTAGTTCATGAACTCATAGTCTTCGGGCAGGCACTGGCGGTTGAAGATGATGCGGCCGATAGAGGTCTCGAAGCGCGCGGTCTTGTTGCCGGTGACGTCGTAGTCGACAAACTCGTTCTTGCCGTTCTTGACGCGGAAGATACGGGTGCCGTCCTCGTTGATGACGTTGGCATCGGCAGCGGACACGCGGACCTGGATCTTGGCCTGCATGTCGACCTCGGAGCGGCAGTCATAGGCGTGCAGCGCCTCGTCGAAGCTCGAGAACACGTGGTTCTCGCCCGGCAGACCCTCGCGAACCTGGGTGAGGTAGTACACACCGATGATCATGTCCTGCGAAGGGATGTTGACCGGCTTGCCGGATGCCGGCGAGCGCAGGTTGTTCGCAGAGAGCATGAGCACGCGGGCCTCGGCCTGAGCCTGGCTGGACAGCGGCACGTGGACAGACATCTGGTCGCCGTCGAAGTCGGCGTTGAAGGGCGAGCAGACCAGCGGGTGCAGGTGGATAGCCTTGCCCTCGACCAGCACCGGCTCAAAGGCCTGGATGGACAGACGGTGCAGGGTCGGTGCACGGTTGAGCAGCACGACGCGGCCGTCGATGACCTCTTCGAGGATATCCCACACAAAGGTGGCACCGCGGTCGATAGCGCGCTTGGCGCCCTTGATGTTCTCGACCTTGCCAAGCTCGACCAGGCGCTTCATGACGAAAGGCTTGAAGAGCTCCAGCGCCATGGTCTTGGGCAGACCGCACTGGTGCAGCAGCAGCTTGGGGTCGGTAACGATAACCGAACGGCCGGAGTAGTCGACACGCTTGCCCAGCAGGTTCTGACGGAAGCGACCCTGCTTGCCCTTGAGGGCCTCGGCGAGCGACTTGAGCGGGCGACCGCCACGGCCAGAGACCGGGCGACCACGACGGCCGTTGTCGAACAGGGCGTCCACGGACTCCTGGAGCATGCGCTTCTCGTTGTTCACGATGATCGCAGGGGCGTCCAGGTCGAGCAGGCGCTTGAGTCGGTTGTTACGGTTGATCACGCGACGGTACAGGTCGTTGAGGTCGGATGCGGCGAAGCGGCCGCCGTCGAGCTGGACCATCGGGCGCAGATCAGGCGGAATGACCGGAATGACGTCCAGAATCATATTCGCGGGGCTGTTACCGCCCTTCAGGAAGGCGTCAACGACCTCGAGGCGCTTAACGGCCTTCTCGCGCTTCTGCTTCTGGGAGTCCTCGTCGGCGATGATGGCCTTGAGCTTCTCGGCCTCGGAGGGGAGGTCGATGGCAGCGAGCAGGTCGCGGACGGCCTCGGCACCCATGCCACCCTTGAAGTACATGGAGTAGTAGCGGGTCATCTCGCGGAACAGCGGCTCATCGGAAATGAGGTCGCGCTCGCTGAGCTTCATGAAGGCGTTGAAGGCGTCCGTGCGGAGTTGCTTCTCGTCCTTGCACTCTTCCTCGATGTCGACGATGCCAGAGGCGATCTCCTCGGGGGTCAGTGGCTCCTCGTCGGAGAACTCGTCGAAGTTCTCGGGGTTGCCCTGCTCCTTGAGGGACTCGATCTGGCGGGCGCACTCGGCATCGATCTCTTCCAGATCGGCGGCGAGCTCCTCGCGCAGGTCGTCAGCGTCGGCCTCGCGAGCCTTGTAGTCGACCTCGGTGATGATGTAGCTGGCAAAGTACAGAACCTTCTCGAGGTCCTTGGACTTGATGTCGAGCATACGGCTCATCGGGAAGCTCGTGGGGCTCTTGAAGTACCAGATGTGGGACACGGGAGCGGCGAGCTCGATGTGGCCCATGCGGTCGCGACGCACCTTGGCCGAGGTGACCTCGACGCCGCAACGCTCGCAGACGATGCCCTTAAAGCGGATGCCCTTGTACTTGCCGCAGGAGCACTCCCAGTCCTTGGCGGGACCGAAGATCTTCTCGCAGAACAGGCCGTCCTTCTCGGGCTTGAGGGTACGGTAATTGATGGTCTCCGGCTTCTTGACCTCACCGTGCGACCAGGAACGGATCTGGTCGGCGGAGGCAAGGGAGATCTTTACCGAGTCAAAATCAGTAGCTTCGAAATCTGCCACAGTCAACTACTCCTTATCAGTGGTCGTGGCGGCGACAGCCTCGGGTGCCTCGGCGGTCTCGGCATCCTCGGCCTCGACGTCGGCGTCAACGCCGGCGAGCGCTGCCAGGTCGTCGAGAGCGGAGGTCTCCTCGGCGGTCACAGGGGCGGAGGCGTCCTCGTCGGCATCGTGCATGGGCTCGATGTCCAGTGCGAGGGAGCGAATCTCCTTGACGAGAACCTTGAAGGACTCGGGGATACCCGGGACAGGAACGTTCTCGCCCTTGACGATGGACTCGTAGGTCTTGACGCGGCCCACGGTATCGTCGGACTTGACGGTCAGGATCTCCTGCAGGACGTTGGAAGCACCGTAAGCGTACAGTGCCCAAACTTCCATCTCGCCGAAGCGCTGGCCGCCGAACTGAGCCTTGCCGCCCAGAGGCTGCTGGGTAACCAGGCTGTAAGGGCCGGTCGAACGGGCGTGGATCTTGTCGTCGACCATGTGGCCGAGCTTGAGGATGTAGGACGTACCCACGGTAATGGGCTCGCGGAACTCCTCGCCGGTGCGGCCGTCGAACAGGCGGGTCTTGCCGCGCTCGTCAAGCTGGGTGACGAACTCGGGGCGCATGTGATCGCCAAACGCAGCGGTGGCCTTGTTGAGCATGTTCTTGTTGGCACGACGGATGACCTCGGCGATCTCGTCCTCCTTGGCGCCGTCGAAGACGGGCGTCGCGGTGAAGAACGGACCGGGGACGTACTTGTCGGAGTCGGCCTGCTCGGTATCCCAACCGCAGGCAGCAGCCCAGCCAAGGTGGCACTCGAGCAGCTGGCCGACGTTCATACGCGAAGGAACGCCCAGCGGGTTGAGGATAACGTCGATCGGGGTACCGTCAGCCATGTAGGGCATGTCCTCGACCGGCAGAACGTTGCAGATAACACCCTTGTTGCCGTGGCGACCGGCGATCTTATCGCCCTGCTGGATCTTACGACGCTGGGCGACGTAGACGCGCACCTGCTCGTTGACGCCGGGAGCCAGATCGTCGCCGTTCTCGCGGCTAAAGCGGACGACGTCGATGACGCGGCCGTAAGCGCCGTGAGGCATCTTAAGGGAGGTGTCGCGGACGTCGTGGGCCTTGGCACCGAAGATGGCGCGCAGCAGGCGCTCCTCGGCGGTCAGAGCGCTCTCGCCCTTAGGCGTGACCTTGCCGACCAGGATGTCGCCAGGACCGACCTCGGCGCCGATGCGGATGATGCCGTCCTCGTCGAGGTTGGCAAGCATGTCCTCGGAGAGGTTCGGGATCTCGCGGGTGATCTCCTCGGGGCCGAGCTTGGTGTCGCGGGCGTCGATCTCGTGACGGGTGATGTTGATGGTCGTCAGCAGGTCCTCGGCCACCAGGCGCTCGGACACGACGATACCGTCCTCGTAGTTAAAGCCTTCCCACGGCATGTAGGCCACGGTGAGGTTCTGGCCCAGTGCGAGCTCGCCGTGATCGGTCGAAGGACCGTCGGCCAGAGGCTCGCCCTGCTCAACGGTGTCACCGACGCGCACGAGCGGACGGTGGTTGATGCAGGTGGACTGGTTGGAGCGCTGGTACTTGGCCAGGTGATACTCGTCCATGCCGCCGGCATGCTTGACGATGATCTTGGCGGCGTCGGCAAAGATGACCTCGCCGGCGTTCTTGGCCAGGGTGACCTCGCCGGAGTCCAGAGCGGCGCGACGCTCCATGCCGGTACCGACATAGGGAGCGGCAGGGTGAACCAGCGGCACGGCCTGACGCTGCATGTTAGCGCCCATCAGCGTACGCTTGGCGTCGTCGTGCTCGAGGAACGGGATCAGCGTGGCTGCGACGGAGAGCATCTGACGCGGCGAGACGTCCATGTAGTCGACGTCCTCGACGGGCACGTCGGCGGGAGCGCCGAAGGAGCCGTCGAAGTCGCGGGTACGGGCGATCACGGTGTGCGGGCGGACAAGCTTGCCCTCGGCATCGGTCGTGATGAACTCGTTGGTCTTGGGATCGAGCGGCGTGTTGGCCGGCGCGATGACGTGCTTCTCTTCCTCGTCAGCGGTCATCCAGTCGATCTGGTCGGTGGCAACGCCGTTCTCGACGCGGCGGAACGGGGCCTCGATGAAGCCGTACTCGTTGACGCGGGCGTAGAGGGCAAGCGAGCCGATCAGGCCGATGTTGGGGCCTTCGGGGGTCTCGATCGGGCACATGCGGCTGTAGTGCGAGTTGTGAACGTCGCGGACGGCCGTCGGCACGTTGGTGCGTCGGCTGGAGCCGGACTTGTGGCCGGCAAGACCGCCAGGGCCGAGTGCGGACAGACGGCGCTTGTGGGTCAGACCGGTCAGGGGGTTCGCCTGGTCCATGAACTGCGAGAGCTGCGAGGAACCGAAGAACTCCTTGATGGAGGCCACGATCGGGCGGATGTTGATGAGCGACTGCGGGGTGATCTCGTCGATGTCCTGGGAGCTCATGCGCTCACGGACGACGCGCTCCATACGGCTCATGCCGATACGGAACTGATTGGCGACGAGCTCGCCGACGGTGCGGATACGGCGGTTGCCAAAGTGGTCGATGTCGTCGACCTTGAAGCCCTGCTCGCCGGCAGCGAGGGACAGGAGGTAGCGCAGCGTCGCGACGATATCCTCGTCGGTGAGCACCGTGACCTCTTCCTCGGTGGTGAGGTTAAGCTTCTTGTTGACCTTGTAACGACCGACGCGGGCCAGATCGTAGCGCTGCGGGTTAAAGAGCAGGCCCTCGAGCAGGCTGCGGGAAGCGTCCACGGTGGGAGGCTCACCCGGGCGCAGACGACGGTAGATCTCGATGAGGGCGTCCTCGCGAGTGAGGGCGGTGTCGCGCTCCAGGGTACGCTTGATCACATCGGAGTTGCCGAGCAGCTCGATGATGTCGTCGTTGGTGACGGCGATGCCAAGGGCGCGCAGGAACATCGTGGCGCTCTGCTTGCGCTTACGGTCGATGGAGACCATGAGCTGGTCGCGCTTGTCGACCTCAAACTCAAGCCAGGCACCGCGGGACGGGATGATCTGGGCCTTGTAGATCTGCTTGCCCGAATCCATCTCGGAGCTGTAGTACACGCCCGGGGAGCGGACGAGCTGCGAGACGACGATACGCTCGGTACCGTTGATGATGAAGGTGCCCTGATCAGTCATCATGGGGAAGTCGCCCATAAAGACGAGCTGCTCCTTGATCTCGCCGGTCTCCTTGTTGGTGAGACGGACGTCGGTCAGAAGCGGAGCCTGATAGGTCATGTCCTTCTCGCGGCACTCCTCGACGGTGTGCGCGGGATCGCCGAACTGATGCTCGCCGAAGGTAACCTCGAGAACATGGTTCTGGCTCTGGATGGGGCTGGATTCCTTGAACGCCTCACGAAGGCCCTCGTCCTTAAAACGCTCAAAGGATTCCCTTTGAACAGAGATAAGGTTGGGGAGCTCCATGGCCTCCGGGATTTTCCCGAAGCTGACGCGCTTGCGCTCAGTGGCAGTGTATGCGTAGGTCACCAGGTTTTTCCTCCTTCACGGAAATGCTCGGTGGGTTGGCGAGGCATAGCTTCGCCAGTTATCGCAACCTAATAGTTTATCAGGTACCGACCGTTGGGCAAGAAAAGCCTTGACGCGATTGAGTTTTTGGAGTAGCAAAGTTTTTCGACAGAAAACACGCAGGTAGATGTATGTGTATCGAACATCTGTTCATATATTTTCTGTGAACAGAGAGCCAGCAATCGCAGCTCTTATAAAAAACGGGCGCGAACCGAAGTCCGCGCCCGTAAATGTCGATGCCCGAAGGCTTACTTGCGCATCAATCCGCCGCGCTCGTCGATGGCATCCCAGAAGGCATCGGCAAAGCGGGGGTCGCTTGCAGCCATGAGGGCGTTGGTGGCCATCCAGCCAGAGGGAGTGCCGGTGTCGTAGCCCGACAGCGGGTCGATGACGACCGCATACATGGCCTCGCGATCGAGCGAACGGGCCATTGCGTCGGTGAGCTGGATCTCGCCGCCCTTGCCGGCCTGCTGATCTGCCAGCAAGTCCATGACCAGCGGGCTCAGCAGATAGCGGCCGACGATGTACAGGTTGGACGGAGCAGCCTCGGGAGCGGGCTTCTCGACCAGACCGCCGATGCGCCAGACAGCGCCCGGCTCAGCATCGGCAACGCCCTCGGCGCCCTCGAGCGAACCGACGCGCTCACCGGCGATAACGCCGTAGCGGCTAACTTCCTCGGGCGAGCAAGCAGCGACGGCGATAACCGAAGCTCCACCGTGCTCCTTGGAAACGGCGAGCATCTTGTCGCAGATGTCGCGGTTAGGCACAACGTAGTCGCCCAGAAGAACCAGGAAGTTCTCCCCTGCCACGGCGTCGGCAGCAGAGCGGATAGCATGGCCGAGGCCCTTGGGCTCGTACTGATAACGGAAGTCGACCGGCATACCGCCAGCGTGGGCGACGGCATCGGCATAGGCGTTCTTGCCGCGCTCGCGCAGCAGGTTCTCGAGCGAGCGATCGGGCTGGAAGTAGTTCAGTAGCTCAGGCTTGCCGGGAGAAGTAACGATGATGGCATCGTCGACCTCCTCGGGGTCGAGCGCCTCCTCAACGACATACTGAATGACGGGCTTGTCGAGCACCGGCAGCATCTCTTTGGGCGTGCACTTGGTGCCAGGCAGAAAACGCGTGCCAAGACCGGCGGCGGGGATGATTGCCTTCATGTTATTCAAAGATCCTTTCGCAGGCGCAAAAGCGCCCCATGCGTGCGGCACACAGCCGCAGACCAAATTGCGATACCCTAGCATCTTACCGCTGGAACTATATGTCGCTACAAGGCAGAGACAATTCTTCAGCAGGTCAACGCAAATTATTGCTCGAATGGTGTAATTTTATTGCCCAACGGCAGGGTACCCGATACGACGCAAATCACAGAATATGGCAGTTTGAGCTACCGATGTCGAGGGACCGAAAAACAAAAAAGACGGGGCTCGCAATGCGAACCCCGTCTGCAAAGAAATCTGGCGAGAAAGCCTGATTACTTGAGGGTGACAGCAGCGCCAGCAGCCTCGAGCTTCTCCTTGGCAGCCTCGGCGTCCTCCTTCTTGGCACCCTCGAGAACAGCCTTGGGAGCGCCCTCGACGACCTCCTTGGCCTCCTTCAGGCCAAGGTTGGTGAGCTCACGGACGGCCTTGATGACCTGGATCTTGTTGTCGCCGAAGCCCTCGAGCACGACGTCAAACTCGGTCTTCTCCTCGGCCTCAGCAGCGCCAGCAGCGGGAGCGGCGACAACAGCGGCAGGAGCAGCGGCGGAAACGCCGAAGGTGTCCTCGATAGCCTTAACGAGCTCGGAAGCCTCGAGAAGGGTCATTTCCTTAAGAGCATCGATGATCTCATCGGTGGTAAGCTTAGCCATTTCTAAGTCCTTTCGGTTTCCGTGCGGATGCACGGAGATCAGTTAAAACACGGCGCGAATGCGCCAGGGGTGCGGCGTTGCCGCCGCGGGTGAAAACAGCGACTAGGCTGCCTTCTGCTCGGAGACCTGCTGGATCGAACGAGCGAGACCAGAGGAAACGCCGTTGACGCAGACAGCGATGTCGCGAGCGAAACCGGAGATGAGACCGGCGATCTGGCCGAGAAGCTGATCCTTGGTGGGCAGCTCGGCGATAGCCTTAACATCATCAGCGGAAACGGCCTTGCCGTCGGAGATACCGCCCTTGATCTCAAGGACGCCCTTGGACTTAGCGGAGAAGTCCTTAAGGGCCTTAGCGGCCTCGACCGGCTCGGACTCGTAGAACACATAAGCGACGGGGCCGGCGAGAATCTCGTCGAGCTCGGGCTGCTCCTGGTTCTTGAGAGCGATCTTGACCAGGTTGTTCTTGTAGACCTTCATCTCGGCGCCGCACTCGCGAAGCTGATGACGCAGCTCCTGAGCCTGCTTAACCGTCAGACCGTTGTAGTTGACGACGAACAGACCGGCGTTCTCGGCGATACGGGACTCGATCTCTGCAACCTTGTCGATTTTGTACTGCTGGGGCATGAATTACACCTCCTCGAATTCTTTCCGGGCACGGTCCGCCACAAGGACGTGACGGGGGCATGTCCAAAAAGAAAGCCCCCGCGCTGCATGAGCGACGGGGGCGAGAAGACATATCTACTCGACCACCTCGGCTGGCGGGAAGTCCCATTAAGCTCGCGGGTAAGACCCGTTTGCGCCGGCTGTCTCTGGCAGCGGATTCGTGCGTGAACCGGAAGTATTATGGCGGGGACCCCGGCGTCGGTCAACGGGCGCGAGGATTCGTACACAAACCCTGCATACGCTCCGGTCCGAGGGGCCGGGTTGAGATTTTCGCTCGGTCAAGTCCTGGCTCGCACGAAGAGCACATTAAGTGCTCTTCGGCTCGTGCGGAATCTACGAAAATCTCAACCCGGCCCCTCGGACCGGAGCTGCGGTAACTTTGCTGCGAATCCTCGTGTCCGTTGAGCGACGCGCCCCACTCATAATGCTTGGGTCGGTGGGCTGATGTGTTGCATCCTTGAGGGCTACAAGGTTGAAATGAAGGTGGACAGGCGGTGGAGGCCTTCGTCCAGATCTTGGTCGGAAACGCAATAGCTGAGACGGACGTGGCCTTCGGTGCCGAAGCAGTTTCCGGGAACTAGGGCTACGTTTGCCTCTTTGATGGCTTTGATGCAGAAGTCTTCGCTGGTTAGGCCGAACTTTTTGATGCTCGGGAAAGTGTAGAAGGCTCCTGCGGGCTCTACTACGTCGAGGCCCATGGCGTCTAAGGCTGCGAGTACGCGTTCGCGGCGGGCTCGGTAGACTTTGAGCATGGGGGTTGGGTCGACGGTCAGGGCTCGGGCTGCGGCGTCCATTTCGAAGGAGACGGCACTCGATACTAAGTATTGGTGAGCCTTGGCGATCTCGGCGATGACGGGTGCCGCTGCCGCGAGCCAGCCCAGGCGCCAGCCGGTCATGGACCAGGGCTTGGAGAAGCTCTCGATGATGACCGTCTGTTCACGCAGCTCCGGGTGACGCTGGGCAAAGCGCTCGTAGCCATCCACATAAACCAGGCGGTTGTATACGTCGTCGCAGACCACGTAGATGCCCGCCTGCTCTGCCACGCGCGCCACGGCGTCGAGCGATGCCGCGTTGAGGATGCAACCCGTAGGATTGTTGGGCGAGCAGATGACGATGGCCTTGGTCGCCGGCGTCACGCAAGCACGAAGCGCATCCTCGTCAATCTGGAATTGCGCAGGCTCCGTATCCAAAAAGACCGCTTTGGCGTGATTGGCCACGACGATGCTCTCGTACAGGCCAAAGGCCGGCGTGGGGATAATGACCTCGTCGCCGGGGTTGAGCATAGCCATGAATGTTGCCGACAGGGCTTCGGTCGCGCCGTCGGTTAGGATGACCTCGTCGGCCGAAAACGTAAGGCCCGCGTCCCCCATGTAGGCAGATAACGCCTCACGCAGGGCGGGGCGACCGTTGTTGGGCGGATAGTGCGTGTCACCGCGGTCCAGTGCGGCGGTCACCTCGGCACTAATCACATCGGGCGTGGGAAAATCGGGCTCGCCAAGCGCAAGCGCGATGCACCCCGGGTGCTGGGCGGCGAGCGCGTTAATCCGGCGGATACCGGAGGGCTTGAGCGTGGCAAGCGAGGTATTCATGGGCAGTCGCATGGCGTTCCTTTCGTAAGGGTTGCACTAGGATAGCGCGGCGGGGCGCCGCCGGACGGTGTAACCTAAACGGAAACCAACCGGAAAGGAGGCAGCATGGAGCCGACCGCGCGCAGCGATGTACCAAAAACGCTGCAAACCATTGCGTATATCAGCATTCCCAATAGTGCCGATCTTGAGTTTTTGCTCTGGGACTTGCAGGATGCCATCGCCGCCTATGCACAGCTTTCCGGCACCGCACTCCCCCGCCCGGTCAACTTGAAGGCAAATGACGCCGGCAGCGTTGCCGATGGCATCGTGCTGGCCATTGAAGATGTGGCTGACGATGAGACGTTGACAGCCATCGAGCAGGCGCTTGAGCGCTTTGGCGGTACGGGAACGCGCGTCTATGCCGCGATTCGAGCCGCACAAGAGAGCACTGAGCAGGCGCGTGGGACCGCCGTTCGCCTGCACAAGGCATGTGAGCGCCATGACCAATTGTGGTGTGGCGGCGTTGCCATCTGCGCCGGCAGCGGCATCGCGGCGCTTCGTCGCTCCCCGCGCATGGGCCTCTTGCGCCGACCGTTTTCGGAAGCGATGGACAAGCTCGTGGGCGCTGTGCGCATGGGCTGCTCCGTCAAGCATGCACAGCGACTTGGCGGCGGCAATGCCGCCAACGTCGACGCCGACGGCATGGTTTGCGCCGAGCCAGCCGTGCCCGCGCCGATCTGGCGAGGCGTTCTGAAACGTCTGGGCGCCCACGCTCAAACAAAAATCTAAATTAAATAACAGCCCAGTCAACGGCTTCGTGCCAACGCTCGACAAGACGCTCCAGGCGCCAGGCGGCATTGGCGGGACTTGTCGAGGGCAGGACGATGGCAGGCAGCCCCGTCCGATCTTGCAAGTAGCGTTTGTAGAGTCGCCCTGCCGTGCCGCCGTTACAGGCAACGACCTCAATCGGCGCGGCATCGGTAATGCGCTCGATATGTGCCGGCACAACGTTGCGGATGCTCGCGTCGCTCGAGCCCTTAATGTCGCAGCTCTCGACCACATCCCACAGGGCCACGCCGCCGTTCAGCAGCATGGCCCGCTTGGCGGCAATGGAGGCATCGAGCGTCGCGGGCTCACCGCTTGCCAAAGGATCGCCCTCGTTGGGCGGCACAGGCATACCGAGGCACGTGGCCATCACACGCCAAAAGCGATTCTGAGGGTTGCCGTAATAAAAGGCATTGGCGCGCGAAAGCACCGAGGGAAACGACCCGAGCACCAAAACGCGCGAGTGCTCGTCAAACACGGGCTCAAACCCATGCTCAATATGTTGATAGCCCTCGTCAGACACGGCCATGGGCTAGGCTCTCAACAGATAGCGCACCTCGTAGGGTGCAAGCTCAAGGGTACCCGTCAGCTCGACCGTGGGCGCATCGTCGGCAAGCAGGTCGACGAAGGAGCCGTTGAGTTCGCCGGCGCCAAAGGTGTAAGGCTCACCCACGGCATTCACCGCCACGAGCACCGCCGCGTCGTCGCAGGCGCGCTCGAACAGCAGCTGCTTGTTCTGGATCACCACGTTGCGATAGGCACCGTAGTTGAGAGCACGGGCAGCCGCGTCGTCGGCCGAGCGAAGGTGCGCAAGCTGCGTGATGAACGCCGTCAGCTCGTTGGGCGCAGGCTCATTGAGCGCAGGTCGCAGCGCCCAGTCGCCATCGGGGCCGCCCTTTTCGCCAGCAATTCCCCACTCGCTGCCATAGTAGACGCACGGGATGCCCGGCATGCCAAAGAGCATGCCATAGGCGGGACGCAGGCAGGATTTGTCGGTGAGGATACTTGCCAGGCGCGGCACATCGTGGTTGTCGACAAACGAAAGCAGATGTTTGCCGCGGTAGATGCACCAAGGGTCGCCGCCAAACTGACGGTGCAGCGAATGGGCGATCTCGAACATGTTGACCGAGTTAAAGCTGGAATACAGGCCCTTGTAGCACTCGTAATTAGTGCACGAGTCGAGCATCTCGTCGTTGACGATCTGATTGTAGTCGCCGTGGAGCGTCTCGCCGATGAGCACAAAGCCGGGCTTGAGCTCACGGGTAAAGGAGTGTAGGCGGCGCATAAAGTCGCGGTCGAGCATGTAGGCGACGTCCAGGCGCAGGCCGTCGACGCCAAAGACGTCGGCCCAACGGCGCACAGACTCGAGCAGGTAATCGACCACAGCGGGATTTTGCAGGTTGAGCTTCACAAGCTCAAAATGACCCTCCCAGCCCTCGTACCAAAAGCCGTCGCCATAGCAGGAGTCGCCGTCAAAACTGATGTGAAACCAATCCTTGTACGGCGAATCCCACTTGCGCTCCTGCACATCGCGGAAGGCCCAAAAGCCGCGACCGACGTGGTTGAAGACGGCATCGAGCACCACGCGGATGCCATGGGCGTGCAGCGTGTCGCATACGGCGGCAAAGTCGGCATCCCCGCCCAGGCGACGGTCTATATGGCGCAGGCTGCGCGTGTCGTAGCCGTGACTATCGGACTCGAGCGGCGGGTTGATGAGCACAGCGCCAACGCCGAGTTTTTGCAGGCAGTCGGCCCATTGGGCAATCTTCATGATAGGAGCATCGGGGTTGGGTTCGACATCGGCGGCCTGGGCGAGCTCATCCTCGGCAACGGGGGCGGCGTTTTCGCGCGGAGCTCCGCAAAAGCCCAGCGGATAGATCTGATAGAACGTCGTCTCGTATGCCCACATAGCAACCTCCCGGTAAGCTCAACACAACGACATCCATTGTATGCCCAGCTTGTATCCCCTCCCCCAAAATAAGTTGCGGTGGAATAGTTCCTGCTTGGGCCTTCAAAGGCCTTAAACAGGAACTATTCCACCGCAACTGATGAGGGGACGTGGCTAGGCGACGGGCTTGGCGCGGCGGATGGCTGGGAACATCACCGTGATGGCGAGGATAACGCCCACGACGGCAATCGCCCCGCCCACAAAGCCGATCCAAGCGATACCGGGACCCGAAACCACGGCGCCGCCGATTGCGGTGCCCGTGCCGATACCGAGGTTAAACAGGCCCGAGAAGATCGACATGGCGACGGCCGACGAATCTGCCGACGTGCACTTGATGAGCTCGGCCTGAAACGCCACGTTAAAGGCCGTGGCGCAGCAACCCCACAGTGCGCAGACGGCAAGCACTGTCACGAGCGAAGATGCGGCCGGCCCCATGAGCAGCAGGGCCGCCGGCACGCCGGAGAGCGTGATAGCCAAGAACGGGAAGCGATGCCCATCGAACAGGCGGCCAAACAGCCAGCTTCCGAGCAAACCAGAGCAGCCAAACGCCGTCAGCGTCATGGTAATGGCGCCCGCATCGACGTGCGCGACCTGCGCCAGGAAGGGCTCGATATAGCTGTAGCTTGCGTAATAGCCGGTCGCCATGAAGACCGTGACTGCGTAGAGCGCGATGAGGAGCGGGTTCTTGAGCAGCTCGGGCAGCTGTTTGACGGTAAAGCGCTCACCCGCCGGCATGGCCGGGAACACCGCTGCCTGGTAGACGACCGCGATGGCTGAGAGGCCCCCGACCACGGCAAACGTCATGCGCCAGCCCACGGCCAAGCCAATGGCGCGACCGAGAGGCAGGCCAAAGATCTGCGCGATGGACGAGCCCGTGGCGATCATGCTGATAGCGAGCGCCCCGTGGCGTGTGTCAACCAGGCGCGACGCCATGATCGAGGCGACCGACCAGAACACGGCGTGCGCGCAGGCAACCACCAGGCGCGCGCAGACTAAGATGGGATAGGTCGGCGCCAAGGCGGACAGGAACTGGCCCAGCGAGAACACGGCAAGCACGCCCAGCAGCATCCGCTTGAACTCGAAACGCGAAGCGAACACCATGAGTGGCAACGACAGCAGCATGACGCCCCAGGCATAGACCGAGATCATGATGCCCGCCTGGGCCTCGGTGAGCGAGAACGACGCGGCGATATCAGTCAAAAGGCCGATGGGCATAAACTCCGACGTGTTGAACACGAACGCACAGCAGGTGAGACCGACGAGTGGGAGCCACTGCCTGAGCGTGATGCCGTCTTGCCTTGTCTGAGTCATATATAACGTCTCCAATCGTTTTGAGCGGAGGCGATTATATAGCAACGGCCCCGCATCCGTCAGTACAGAAGCGGGGCCGAAAACAATTCGATACACAGAGGTTGCGCCGTCAATTCATAACTAAGCCAACCCCAGCAATATGCCCGCCGAATGCACGACAAACGCCACGATCCAGGCAACGGCGACCTGAAACGCGAATACGGCCACGGCATAGCGCGCGCCCAACTCGCTCTTGACAGCGCCGATTGCCGCCACACAAGGCGGGTACAGCAACGTAAAGACCAAGAACACGTAGGCGGTAAACGGCGAAAACATGGTCGACAGCGCCGCGGGCGACGTTGCGCCCAAAAGCACCGTGAGCGTCGAGATGACGCTCTCCTTGGCAATGAGCCCCGTGACGAGCGCCGTCGAGGCGCGCCAGTCGCCAAAGCCGAGCGGGGCCAACACCGGCGCGATGATGCTACCCAGACCGGCAAGCAGGCTTTGCGACTGGTCGGCGACCACGTTAAAGCGGATGTCGAACGTCTGAAGGAACCAGATGACCACCGTAGCGGCAAAGATAATGGTAAAGGCCTTGGTGATGAAGTCCTTGGCCTTATCCCATGCCAGCATCACCGTCGTCTTGACGCTCGGCAGGCGGTAATTGGGAAGCTCCATGATAAACGGCACCGGGTCGCCCTTAAATGCCGTGCGGTTGAGCACCAAAGCCGCGATGCAGCCGACCACGATACCGATCAGATAGAGCGAGACCATGGCGGGAACCGTCGCCTGCGGGAAGAATGCTCCGCACAGCAAGCCGTAAACCGGCAACTTGGCTGAACAGCTCATAAACGGTGTGAGCATGACCGTCATCTTGCGGTCGTGCTCGGATGGGAGCGTACGGGTCGACATGATAGCCGGCACGGTACAGCCAAAACCGACGAGCATGGGCACGAAGCTGCGGCCCGACAAGCCAAAGCGACGCAACACCTTATCCATGACAAAGGCCACGCGCGCCATGTATCCGGAGTCTTCCAGAATGGAGAGGAACAAAAAGAGCACGACGATAATCGGCAGGAAGGTCAGCACGCTGCCCACACCCGTAAGCACGCCGTCGACAGCCAGCGAGCGCACCACGTCGTTAGTACCGAACGCCTTGAGGCCCGCATCGGCCGAGGCGATGATGGCAGCGATACCGTCCTCCATGAGTCCCTGCAACGCCGCGCCGATCACGCCAAACGTCAGCCAAAAGACGAGGCCCATGATCACCAGAAACGCCGGAATGGCTGTGTAACGACCTGTCAGGATGCGGTCAATCTTGACGGAGCGCACGTGCTCGCGGCTCTCGTGCGGCTTGACGACGCAGCGCCCGCACACGTCGCCGATAAAGCTAAAACGCATATCGGCCAGCGCAGATAGGCGGTCGGTGCCGGCCTCGCCTTCCATCTGGGTAATGATGTGCTCGATAGCGTCGAGCTCATTGCGATCCAGGTGAAGCGCCTCGGTTACCAGCTCATCGCCCTCGACCAGCTTGGTCGCCGCAAAGCGCACCGGGATGTGCGCCGTCACGGCATGGTCCTCGATCAGGTTAGCAATACCGTGGATGCAGCGATGCAGCGCACCGCCGTCCGGGCCGTCGGGCGCACAAAAGTCCAGGCGACCAGGGCGCTCGCGGAACCGCGCCACGTGCAGGGCGTGGTCCACCAACTCGCCGATACCCTCGTTGCGGGCAGCGCTAATGGGAACAACGGGCACGCCCAACAGGCTCTCGAGCAGGTTGACGTCCACGGCGCCGCCGTTGGCGGTCACCTCGTCCATCATGTTGAGCGCGATGACCATGGGGCGGTCGAGCTCCATAAGCTGTAGCGTCAGGTACAGGTTGCGTTCGATATTGGTGGCGTCGATGATGTCGATGATGGCGTCGGGGTTTTCGTCAAGGATGAATTGACGGCTCACGATCTCTTCGCCCGTGTACGGCGACAGCGAATAGATGCCAGGCAGGTCGGTAACGCTTGCCTCGGGGTGGTTGCGGATGGTGCCATCTTTGCGGTCGACCGTCACGCCGGGAAAGTTACCGACGTGCTGGTTGGAGCCCGTCAGCTGGTTGAATAACGTGGTCTTGCCGCAGTTTTGGTTGCCGGCGAGGGCAAAGTGCAGCGGCGCGCCCTCGGGCACGGCCGTCTTTGCCGCACGGGGCGAATACGTCCCCTCGCCCAGGGCCGGATGCTCCGTCGTGCCGATTGCGGCGTTAGCGCGCGGACCCGTATCGGTGTCGTGAATACCCACGAGCTCGATGCGAGCGGCATCGTCCTTGCGCAGTGTCAACTCGTAGCCACGCAGGCGGATCTCGAGCGGATCGCCCATGGGGGCGTACTTCATCATGGTGACTTCGGTGCCCGGCGTTAGACCCATGTCCAAAATATGCTGTCGGAGTGCCTGATCGTCCGATGCCACCGATGCGACAACGGCGTCTTTTCCGATCTCGAGCGTATCGAGCTTCACGTCCGTGTTCCTCCCCCGACGCCCACAGGGCGTTGCATTTAGTTTACCTTGGCTAACCGTTTGCCACGGCTAACCAATTGTAACCATGCATGATAGCGCGAACACACAACGACGTTCAATCGACAGATTGCTGCAAGGAGTGTCCCCAAGTGCCGGCACAGACGATATGAGCAGGACATAAAAACATTGAGAGCCCCTGCTGCATGAAAGACCGCGGATTAGGCCGACAATGGTGAGTGTCTAATTCAGCCGCGGCGGCCACGCCGCATTCATGGAAGGGGCTCCCATGCTCGATACTACCACCTTCGTCGGACTCGACGTCCACGCCCGCTCGATAAAGGCAGTCTCCCTCGACGTCATGACCGGGGAGGTACGTGCCGCGACCTTCGGCTACGACGCCGGCGCCGTCGCGGGGTGGGTGCGGTCCGTGGACCCAAAGGCCAGGTGCGTGTACGAGTCCGGGGTCACGGGGTTCGACCTGCAGAAGAGGCTCTCCGGCCTGGGGGTCGACTGCGTGGTCGGCGCCGTCTCGAAGATGATCAAGCCCAGCGCGGACAGGCGCAGGAAGAACGACCGCAACGACGCCGAGTTCCTCGCCCGCATGCTGTCGGTCGGCAACGTGGTCGAGGTGTGGGTCCCCGACGACGAGTGCGAGGCCGCCCGCGACCTGACCAGGGCGCTCGAGGACGCGAGGGACGACCTCTCGCGCTCGAAGCAGCGGCTCTCCAAGTTCCTGCTCAGGCACGGGCTCGTCTTCGACGAGAGGACGCCCACCGGCCGCAGGAAGGGCAACTGGACCCGGGCGCACTGGTCCTGGATCGAGTCGATAAGGTTCGCGGAGGGGGCCGACAACGACGTGCTCGCCTACTACGTCGACGCGGTCAGGCGGGCGGCGGAGGAGAAGGCGAGGCTCGAGGGGCTCGTCGAGGCCGAGGCCCGCAAGCCCAGGTGGAGGAGGAGGGTCGACTCCCTCCGCTGCCTCAAGGGCGTGGACACCGCGTCCGCCGCCGACCTCGTGTTCGAGGCCGGCGAGTTCTCGAGGTTCAGGAATGCCCGCTCGTTCGCGGCGTGGGTCGGCCTGACGCCCTCCGAGCACTCCAGCGGGGAGAGCGACCGCAGGGGCGCGATCACCAAGGCCGGCAACAAGCACCTGAGGAAGGCGCTGGTCGAGGCCGCGTGGCACTACCTGACGTGCTCCGCGCGGCCGAAGGAGCCCGCCAGGGGCCAGGCCCCGGACCCGGGCGCCCGCAGGCATGCCGCCAAGGGCGTGCGGAGGCTGGCCGAGAGGCGGGAGGCGCTGCTCGCGCGCGGGGTCCACAACAACAAGGCGAACGTCGCCACGGCGCGCGAGCTCGCCTGCTGGGTGTGGGCGGTCGGCCTCATGGCCGAGGAGGCGTAGGGGGGGGCGGTCCCCCGCACATTGTTAGCGTCAATATATTTTTCACCATTTTCACCAACGTATTTTCGCCAATCGCGCCAACGCGGATGCGCCGGATTC